>Ga0098073_1000051_pt1 | contig 50359 bp, 44 predicted proteins | sample 31_taG_FD_75060 | JGI IMG/M metagenome (GOLD analysis project Ga0098073, IMG submission 75060) | Marine viral communities from the Gulf of Mexico - 31_GoM_OMZ_CsCl metaG | ecosystem: Environmental > Aquatic > Marine > Oceanic | place: Gulf of Mexico | collected 2015-07-12
GCCGCCAGGATTACATACTGTTTATATAAGAGATAAAAACAACTGTGGCATTGTTGAAGATATCGTGTCTGTGATTGGTTTTCCTAAATTCCTAACTCCAAATGGTGATGGTTATCATGATACCTGGCAAGTGTATGGTATTAATCATGACACTCAACTTGAAAGTATAGTTTACATTTTTGATCGTTTTGGCAAACTTGTTAAACAGTTATCTCCGACGAGTATTGGTTGGGATGGTACTTTTAACGGTCAACCACTTCCTACAAGTGACTATTGGTTTCATGTAAAACTGCAAGATGGACGTGTATTTAAAAGTCATTTCACCTTAAAACATTAGTTAATTTTCAATCAGTATTCATAACTCACGTCATTCCCTTATTGAAAATTTTGTTGCAAATGTTAAATTAAAGTGTATTTCATCGATTATTTATTGTGTTTCATCGATTTTTTATTATTTTTCGCAGGTATAACCCAAATTATATCCATTGCAACCGAAACAAGAGAAATTTCAATGTATCATTGATTGGCTTTTCAACTACTATAAACAGATCCTGTCTTTATTCTTCTGTTGTTGCATAAGTACTATCAATTCACAAAATATATTAGTAGACGATTCTTTTACAGCACAGCAGTTAATTGAAAATAATTTAGCTCAAGGTTGTGTGGAAGTTACCAATATCACCTCCAACATTAATGGCAATGTAAACGGCTTTAATAGTTTTGCTTACTTTGAACGCGATTTATCTAACTTCCCTTTTGAAAACGGAATCATGCTTGCAACTGGTGGAGCAGCTTCAGGAGGAAACGCTGTCAACACGAATCCATTACATGATGGAGAAACAACTTGGGGAACAGATCCAGATTTAGAAGCAGCTCTTGGTATCACTAATACCTTAAACGCAACAACCATAGAATTTGATTTTGTATCAGTTTCTAATCTTATCCAATTCAATTACCTTTTAGCTTCAGAAGAGTACCATGCCAATTTCCCTTGTGAATATTCTGATGGTTTTGCTTTTTTAATTCGTGAAGCTGGAACGAGCAATCCTTACCAAAATATCGCTTTAATTCCTGGAACTACAATTCCAGTAAACACCAATACCATTCACGAGGAAATTGTTGGTTTCTGTGCTGCTGAAAATGCTGCCTATTTTGATGGTTATTCCATGGGTGACACAAACTATAATGGCCGTACAACAGTTCTTACTGCAACAGCAAGCATTCAACCAAATGTTCAATATCATATCAAATTAGTTATTGCAGATCAAACCGATGAGAATTATGATTCTGCTGTGTTTATTCAAGGTAATAGTTTTAACCCAACGGTTGACTTAGGTCCAGACGCCACAACTTGTGCCAATGATTATTCTATTGATGGTGATATTCAAAATCCTTTAGCAACATATGCTTGGTATAGAAATGGAGTCTTACTACCAACAGAATTAAATCCCACTCTAAATGTAACACAGTCTGGAACCTATAGAGTTGAAATCTCAATTCCGCTTAACAGCATGAATTGTGTTATTGAAGATGAAATTGAAATAACTTTAAACTCTGTACAAAATGCAAGTCCAATATCAGATTACGAACTTTGTGATGATGTAAGTGGTGATGGTATAGAAATTTTCGATTTAACCACCAAAAATGCTGAAGCTGAAGCTGCTGTATCTGCTGGAAATTACAGCATTACTTATCATTTTTCTTCAACAGATGCTCAAAATAACATCAACCCAATATTGACACCAATTGCGAATTCCTCAAATCCGCAAACCATTTATGTTCGAATTATAGATATTTATACAGGTTGCTTGGCTTATACCCAATTCAATTTAGTAGTTAATGAATTACCTAATATTGTCGACCCAACTCCAATGGAAGTATGTGACGATATGCCAATTGATGGTTCTACCCTTTTTGATTTATCAACAGCAGATGCTGAAATTACTCAAGGAGACGCAAATTTGGTAGTAACCTATCATTTTACACAAATTGATGCTGATAATGGCACCAATGCCATACCTCAACCTTATGTTAATACCAATCCGAATGAAACCTTATTTGTTAGAGTTATAAATCCTTCAACAGGATGTTTTAGCACCACAACTATAGATTTAACAGTCCTTGAACCACCACTGGTTGATCCAAATGATGCACCACCATTAAACGCTTGTGTACAAGATGATAGTGGTTTTGGAACCTTCGATTTAACCGAAGTGCTTCCAGACTTATTAAACGGTTTAACTGGAGTTACTATTACCTTTCATGAAACTCAAGCTGATGCAGAGACCGGAGACAATCCGATTGCAGATGAAACCAATTATCAAAATATTGTACAAGACATGCAAACCATTTACGTAAGAATTGTGGATGACATCACTGGTTGCGCTACAATTGTGCCTATTGAGATTCACGCTAATGTGTTAATTACTGGCACAAACATCAGTAATTTTACCGTTTGTGACGATGCAAGCGGAGATGGTATTGCCGACTTTAATTTAGAAAATATTGCATTAGCAATTATCAATAATCTTAATGGAGTAACCATTACGTTTTTCGAAACACAAGATGATTTGGATATTGATGTCAATGCCATTGACCAATCTGTTCCTTATCAAGTCACATCAAGTCCTCATACTTTATACATGAAAGCTGAAACTACTGACTGTACCTATGAGACAACTATTAATTTAATAATCAATCCTCCTGTGATATTAACTCCTATTGCAACTATTGATTACTGTGATACTGATGATGATGGCTTTGTAGCAATTGACTTGGCTAGCTTAAATGGTTATGTCACTGCTGATCCTAACTTAACCTTGTCTTATTTCTTAACAGATGCAGATGCGGTTAACAGTACCAATGCATTACCAGGATTGTATACCAACACCTCAAATCCTGAAACACTCTATGTAAGAGCAACTGACAACACAACTGGCTGTTTTGAAACCATGCCTATTGAAATCAATGTAATTCCGGCTCCAACAGTGACACAACCTGCAGATGTAGTAATTTGCGATGATGATCAAGATGCCTTTTCAATAATCGATTTGAATGCTATGATTCCTCAGTTTATTGCTGATACAACTGATATTACCATAACATTTCACAACTCTTTAAACGATGCCAATGCTGATGCAAATCCTATAGTCACTACAACAAATTATAATGCTACGACCGAAACCATTCATGTACGTGTAGAAAGCGACTTTACTGGTTGCCACGCCTTAGTTGAAATCAATGTGATTGTAAACACGCTACCTGAATTTATTCCAATTAGTAACTATCAAGAGTGTGAAACTGATGGCAATCAAATTGCAGATTTTATTTTCTCAACCAAAGACGCTGAAATTTTAAACGGTCAAACAGGAAAGCAAGTGCTTTATTTCGAAACTGCAGCTGATGCTTCGAATAGAACAAACATCATCGATAAAAATTCGATTTACAATAATACAAGCAGTCCGCAAACCATTTATGTTCGTGTTGAAAATCTAACAGATCAAGATTGTTTTGGAATCTCTCAATTTGATTTAGAAGTTGGTTCCATTCCATTGTTTAATCCTCCAACCAATTACATTCTTTGTGATGATATTTCCAATGATGGGTTTGAACAATTCAATCTTCAAGAAAAAATTAATGAAATTTCTCAAGGTATTCCTGAGAATTTAGAGATTACCTTTCATACAACATTTAACGATGCCGAAAATGAATTGAATCCGATTCCGTTAGATTACACGAATACTGTAAATCCACAACAAATTTACGCTCGTATTGAAAACGGAACCTATTGTCATGCGATTACTGAATTTGGATTGAATGTCATTCAAGTTCCAGATGTAAATCTACCTAACGCTATCGTATTGTGTGATGCCGATTACGATGGAAGTACAACTTTTGATTTAACCGTTTCTGAATTCGAAATTTTAGATATACGTGATGATGATATTGAAATCACTTACTTTGAAAACGAAACCGATTTAGAAGCTGACACGAATCAAATTGCAAATCCAAACAGCTACCAAAACATCACAAATCCGCAAACGGTTTACGTTAAAGTAACTAATACGATTTCTAATTGTTTTGTGTCTATTCCGTTGGAATTAATTGTGAACTTACCTCCTCCGATTAATCCTATTCCGACTATTGAAACTTGTGACAACCCAACAAACACATACGATTTATCTGAGGCAACAGCCATTTTAATGGATGACACCACAGGAACCAACATTACGTATCACAGTTCCTTAGCTGATGCTACAAACAATCAGAATGGCTTAGCAACAACGTATAACTATTCAGCACCTACAACAACGATTTACATTCGCACTGAATATGTAGCAACCTCATGTGTGGCTATTGCGTCGTTTAATTTAGTGGTGAATCCAAATCCGATTGCTAATCAACCTCCAGATTTAGAGGCCTGTGATGATGATCACGATTTTGAGTTGGTGTTCGATTTATCGCAACAAACTGCCATCGTACTCGGAGCACAAAATCCAAACCAATATACTGTAACCTATCATGAAACAGATGTGGATGCTATTGATGGAACCAATGCTATTTCCGATTTGAATTACAATGCTGTGAGTTGGCAAATCATTTATGTTCGTATTACAAACAATGCAACAGGTTGCTTTGATACGACCTTATTCCAAACCATTGTACAGCGCAAGCCATTGGTTGAAATTCCTGAGCAAGTCATCTGTCTAAACAATTTACCACTAACTGTTTTTGCCGGCGAATTGGTTGCTGGAGACACTTATTTATGGAGTACAGGAGAAACCACTTCTGAGATTGACATCGATACCATTGGTCAATATTCTGTAACTGTAACCACTCCATTTGGTTGCCAGACTACAACGGTTTTTGATGTTATTGAATCTGAACCTGCAACCATTGAGTTTACAGAAACCATTGACTTTTCAGACCCAAATAATATTACAGTGACCATTAGCGGCATTGGAAATTATCTCTATCAATTGGATGACAACGAACCACAAACTTCCAATGTGTTTACCAACGTGTCCTTAGGTTATCATACTGTCACAGTGATTGATTTAAACGGTTGCGACTCTACAACACATGAGGTGGTTGTGATTGATGCACCAAAATTCATGACACCAAATGACGATGGTTATTTTGACACATGGCATATTTCTGGTGTGGAAACCTTGCCAGGAACTACCATTTACATTTACGATCGATATGGCAAACAAATGACTTATTTAACAGCAACGTCTGAAGGTTGGGATGGTACTTATAATGGACATAAAATGCCTGCAAGTGATTATTGGTTTGTGGCAAATGTGGTTAAAGATGATATCTCATTTCAGGTGAAAGGGCATTTTGCTTTAAGACGATAAAATCGAATCTTTAACATATAAATAGCTACCATACTCAAAATCTGAATTATCTTTGCCTTCCAGTTGCTAAAGATGAAAAGATTACTGCTTCTACTTTTTATTATCTCAGGAGTATCGTTCGGACAAAACGTTCAAACTGATGCCACTACCTTTACACCTCAACAGCTTATTGAAGATATTTTAATAGACAGCAACTGTATAGAAAATGTCGTGGTCACTAATGTGATTGGTGGTGATTTTAATGGTACAGACCAAAGTTATGGCTATTTTGATGCTTCAGGAACCAATTTTCCGTTTCAAAATGGTATTGTGTTAAGTACAGGACGCTTACAAAATGTTGATGGTCCAAACACAAGCTTAAGTGATGATGATGCACCAAATTGGTCGGGCGATTCTGATTTGGAACAAGCCTTAAACGAAACCAATACCTTAAACGCAACTATTATAGAATTTGAATTCACTGCCATTGCAGATCAAATTAGTTTTCGCTACTTGTTTGCCTCAGAAGAATATCAAGAAGGTGACGATAGTACTTGTCAATATTCCGATTTGTTTGGTTTTTTAATTCGTCCTGCTGCTGCTTCAACTTATACCAATATTGCTTTAGTTCCAGGCACAACAACACCTGTAAAAGTAACCACAGTGCATCCAGAAATTCCTGGTGGTTGTGCTGCTCAAAATGAAGCCTATTTTGGCAGTTGGAACGATGCTACTGCTCCAATAAATTTTAATGGTCAAACTTCAGTTTTAGAAGCGACCACAACTGTAGTTCCAAATGAAACCTATCATGTAAAGCTCGTTATTGCTGACGAACAAAACTATCGCTACGATTCTGCTGTGTTTCTGGAAGCTGGAAGTTTTAAGCTACATTCCAACTTAGGCGACGACAGATTATTAGCCAATAGAACGGCTTTATGCGAAAACGACACCTTAGAACTCAATGCTTTTGAAACTGGTTTAAGCACTTACAAATGGTTTAAAGATGGTGTGGAGCTTATTGGAGAAACCAATGCAACTTACGAAGTTGTAGATGCTGGAACCTATGAGGTTGAAGTAACTTTAGAAAGTGGTTGCCAATCTGCAGGAAGCATCATCATTGAATATTCAGAAAACCCTGTGGTTTTTGATGCGACACTAACCGAATGTGATTTTGAAATGGATGGCTTTGCTACCTATAATCTTTTTGATGCCAATAACGAGTTAACCAATGGTAATCCGAATTTACAAACCCAAAATTTCTTTCTCACTTTAACTGAAGCTGAATTAAATACAAACCCAATTGCCAATGCCTCATCGTTTCAAAACACGACGCCTAATCAAATTGTGTATGCACGCATCGTAAACGATAATAATTGTTTTTCAATTGCTGAATTGGAACTACGCATTTCTACTGCTGTGATTACAATTAATCCTTTTGAGCAATGCGATGATGAGCAAGTAGATGGTTTTACTGAATTTAATTTAAATGACATAACAGCAACGTTTCAATCCATGTTGCCGCCAAACGCAACAGTTAGCTATTATGAAACTTTAGATGATGCTTATGCAGAAACTAGCAGCTTAGGTGCAACGTTGACGAACACAACCATTGACCAACAAACCATTTATGTGAGAATAGAAAGCAATAGCCAATGCTATGCTATTTCTACTGTCGATTTGATTGTGCTGTACACACCAATTTTAGAACCTGATGTCAATGCTGACAACCCAATATATTATTGTTTGAATAGCTATCCAGACACCATAAGATTGTATGGAGGTGTTTTATTTGATTTGCCAAACAACTACTACTATTCATGGAGTACAGGAGAAAACACTTCGTTTATTGATGTTAATGAAATTGGCACTTATACTGTTACAGTAACAGATCCGAATGGTTGTTCCAGTTCGCGCTCCATTGTGGTGGCTGCCTCTGAAATTGCAAACATTAATGAAGTTCTTATCGAAGGCGGAAATACTTACAATACAGTCACAGTATTGGTTTCAGGTGCTGGTGATTATGAATATGCTTTAGATCATGAAAATGGATTGTATCAGAGTAGCAATGTATTTACCAATGTGCTTGCAGGATTTCATACCATTTATGTAAGAGATATTAATGGCTGTGGAGTAGTTAGTAAATTGATTTCAGTTTTAGGATTTCCGAAGTTTTTAACGCCAAATAATGATGGCTACAACGACACTTGGCACGTCAAAGGAGTCAATGACATTTTTAATGATGGCATTGAAATTTTCATCTTCAATCGAACTGGTAAACTCATAACCTCTTTAAACAATCACACTCCTGGTTGGGATGGCACTTATAAAGGTGAACTATTACCATCAGATGATTATTGGTATGCTGTTAAGTTAATCGATGGACAAGAATATCGCGGACATTTTAGTTTAAAGCGCTAAAAAATTAATTAATTTAGCCTTATGCGTTTCAAGATAAAATCAGAATTCAGTCCAACAGGAGATCAACCAGAAGCCATCAAACAGCTGGTTAGTGCAATAAACTCCAATGAAAAATACCAAACCTTACTTGGAGTCACTGGTTCAGGTAAAACCTTTACAGTCGCTAATGTGATTGAAGAAGTACAACGTCCAACCTTGGTATTGGCACACAACAAAACCTTAGCTGCTCAATTATACTCTGAGTTCAAGCAATTTTTTCCAGAGAATGCTATAGAATACTTTGTTTCGTACTACGATTATTATCAACCTGAAGCCTACATTCCTGTTTCAGGTGTTTATATAGAAAAGGATTTATCGATTAATGAAGAAATTGAGAAGATGCGTTTAAGCACAACTTCTTCCCTACTTTCTGGTCGTCGTGATGTCTTAGTTGTTGCTTCAGTATCTTGTTTGTATGGTATTGGAAATCCTGTGGAATTTGAGAAAAATGTGATTTCTATTGAGCGTGACCAAGTCATTTCAAGAACAAAACTATTGCATCAATTAGTTCAAAGTTTATATTCTAGAACGGAAGGTGAGTTTAATCATGGGAATTTCAGAATAAAAGGAGATACTGTGGATGTGTTTCCAAGTTATGGAGATGATCCATTTAGAATCCATTTTTTTGGCGATGAAATTGAAGATATCGAGTCGTTTAACATGCAAACCAATGAGGTGATTGAAAAATATGACAGACTGAATATTTATCCAGCAAACATGTTTGTAACCTCACCTGATATCTTGCAAAATGCCATAAAATTGATTCAGGATGATTTGATGAAACAACACGATTACTTCAAAGATATTGGTAAACATCTAGAAGCCAAACGACTTAAAGAACGTACAGAGTTCGATCTTGAAATGATTCGTGAATTAGGCTACTGCTCAGGTATTGAAAACTATTCTCGTTATTTGGATGGTAGAGAAGCTGGCTCAAGACCTTTTTGCTTATTGGATTATTTTCCGAGTGATTACTTAATGGTAGTTGATGAAAGTCACGTTACTATTTCTCAAGTACATGCCATGTATGGAGGTGATAGAAGTAGAAAAGAAAATTTGGTGGAATATGGTTTTAGGTTGCCAGCAGCTATGGACAACAGACCATTAAAGTTTGAAGAATTTGAAGCTTTACAAAATCAAGTGATATACGTAAGTGCAACACCTGCTGATTACGAGCTGCAAAAAACCGATGGTATTTATGTGGAGCAAGTGATCAGACCAACTGGATTGTTGGATCCTGTTATTGAAGTACGACCAAGTTTAAATCAGATCGATGATTTAATTGAAGAAATTCAACTTCGTGTAGAAAAAGATGAACGCACTCTAGTGACGACCTTAACCAAGCGAATGGCTGAAGAATTAACCAAATACCTAACTAGAATTCAGGTAAGATGCAGATACATTCACAGTGATGTTGATACTTTGGAGCGTGTGGAGATTATGCAAGATTTGCGTAAAGGCTTATTTGATGTTTTGGTTGGCGTTAACCTCTTACGTGAAGGACTCGATTTACCAGAAGTGTCTTTGGTTGCTATTTTAGATGCAGATAAAGAAGGCTTTTTACGTTCGGCACGTTCATTAACACAAACGGTTGGAAGAGCTGCAAGAAACTTGAATGGAAAAGCTATTATGTATGCTGATAAAATAACCAACAGTATGCAAAAAACCATTGATGAAACTAACTACAGACGCGAGAAACAAATTGCTTATAATACTGAACACAATGTAACTCCAAAAGCTTTAAATAAAAGCTTAGATAATGCGCTTACAAAAAATTCAGTGAGTTCTTATTATTATGAATTAGAAGCTTTAAAGGCTGCGGAGCCAGAGAGTGAGTATTTATCTAAATCAGAATTGGAAAAGAAAATAAGAGATACTAGAAAGTTTATGGAACAAGCTGCCAAAGAATTAGACTTCGTACTTGCTGCCAAACTCAGAGATGAAATTAAAAATTATCAAAGTAAACTTTCAGACCTTAAGGTGTAGTTTTAGTTATACTGAATTTTAAAGATATCAATCAAGAAATCAGGAGGAATGATTTTATTAGGGAAACTTTCCATTAAATCAAGTACTTTATTTATAGACTCATGACCAAGACCCATTCGAAGGCCAAAATTGTGAAGTCTTACCAATTCTCTATCAGTGATAGTTTGACCAAGATTCATTAGCAATACAAGTCTATGAAATTGAACAATTCGTTCGCTATGAGATTTTAGATTAATATGAGTCACAGGATTGTCTAATAAATAATCGAAATCTTCACGAGTTATTTCTAGTTGCTTAGCGACACCTAATAAGAAGTTATATTCTATGTCCTTTAAAGTTTTGTCTATCCTAGCAAAAGCTATCATTTCGGAGAGCAAACTTAATTTTTCTACACGATTTATCATCACTGAGGGAGTATTAATTATTACCTTATAAAAGTAGTTAGAATAATCTTTTTATAATCGTAGATATAGCGTACATTATCGAAAACTCAACTTCGTTTCATCGTTGTTTTTTGAGGTTTCACATACCTATTTTGTATAAATAATTGTATTTCAATTAGTTGCGTTATATTTAACAATATTCTAATTTAACAGAAGTCAAGTTGCATTATCGACGAACAGCAGCAGTAGTAATTAGGCTGTTAAATAGCCTCTAAATTATTCTCATTATTAGTGTTAAAAAAAAATGTTTTTGATAATAATTCATAAAAAAACTCCCAAGACTTTCTTGGGAGTTTTTATAGACTAATTCAAAATAAAAGATTTATTCTTCTCCTGCAACAACTCTTACAGGAACCTTAAATGTTTTTTCCATAGTAGAAAATGATGAAGGAAGTTCCTTATAATTCAATCTACTTTTAATAAAGTTCTCTACATATAATTCGTTCGAGTCTACAGATAAAACAACGATCTCGTTATTTTTATTTAATGTAAGGGTTACGTCTGCGACGATATCCTTATCTACTAAAAAACTAGGGTCTTTTAGTAATTTTCCAATTTCTTCAGTAATTACAACTGAATCGGCTTTCTTGTCTTCGTTGCTTGCAGCAAGCACACCACTAGCAGTAATCGCTACAGCAAGTAGTAAAGTTTTTAATTGTTTCATAATTGTTCGTTTTAAATTGATTGAATAAAAATTGATTGATACTATATAGACTGTTCTATATTTTAATTGTTACATGTGTTAACTATAGTTTAACGTTAATTAGCACACTATTAACAGACAGTCTCGGAATACAATTTAAAATTAAGCACAAAAAAAGAGTAGTGTGTTACACTACTCTTATATTAATAATTATGTTATTAAGTCTTAAGCTAAAACAGCTTGAACTTTATCAGCTGCTTCTTGAAATTCTACGGCACTTTGCACATCCAATCCTGAGTTGTCAATTAACTCTTTAGCAATATCAGCATTTGTTCCTTGAAGTCTTACAATAATTGGCACATTGATTGTTCCCATGTTTTTATATGCATCAATGACACCTTGAGCCACACGATCACAGCGAACAATACCTCCAAATATGTTGATAAGGATAGCTTTTACATTTGGATCTTTTAATATGATTTTAAAAGCAGCTTCTACTCTAGCAGCATCAGCAGTACCTCCAACATCTAAAAAGTTTGCTGGCTCTCCTCCTGCTTGTTTAATCAAATCCATAGTAGCCATTGCTAGTCCTGCTCCATTAACCATACACCCAACGTTTCCGTCAAGGTCAACATAGTTAAGTCCTAAAGCACCAGCTTCAACTTCAATTGGGTTTTCTTCACGTAAGTCACGTAAATCTTTATAATCTTTATGTCTAAATAATGAGTTATCATCTATAGTTACTTTAGCATCAACTGCCATTATTTTATTATCACTAGTTTTTAAAACAGGATTGATTTCAAATAAAGAAGCATCCGACTTTACGTATGCAGTATAAAGGCTAGTAACAAATTTTGTCATTTCCTTAAAAGCCAAACCAGACAATCCTAAGTTAAATGCAATACGTCTAGCTTGAAAAGGCATTAACCCAACAGCTGGATCAACCTCTTCAGTAAATATTAAATGTGGAGTTTCTTCTGCAACAGTTTCAATATCCATTCCTCCTTCTGTAGAGTACATAATCATATTTCGCCCTCTAGCACGATTCAATAAAACTGAAACATAAAACTCACTTGTTTCACTTTCTCCTGGATAATAAACATCTTCAGCAATCAATACTTGATGAACTTTCTTTCCTTCAGCAGAAGTTTGAGGCGTGATTAAGTTCATGCCTATAATTTTTCCTGCAATCTCTTCAACTTCTTTTAAGTTCTTGGCAAGTTTTACTCCTCCACCTTTTCCACGACCACCAGCGTGAACTTGTGCTTTAATAACATGCCAACTTGTGCCTGTTTCACTTGTTAATTGCTTTGCAGCAGTAACTGCTTCTTGCGCACTTTGAGCAACAATACCTCGTTGAATTCTTACTCCAAAACTGCTTAAAATTTCCTTACCTTGATATTCGTGTAAATTCATGTTATTAAATTATTTTTTGCAGTGCAAATGTAATCAACCTTAGACTTTAAACCAATATTTTTTATACGGACAATTAACAATAATACCTGATGTACTTTTTTTCTGATAATATTAAGTTGATTTGTAAAAACTTTTTAATTTTAACAGCTTATTATAATGTGAATTAAAACATTAAAATTTAAACTCATCAATAATGAAAAATGCAACTTTATTAAACATTGCTAAAGAATTTGGAAGCCCAGTTTATGTGTATGATGCACATAAAATTGAGTCTCAATACAAACGATTAACATTAGCGTTTAATAAGGTTAAGCATGTTAAAATTAATTATGCGGTAAAAGCACTTTCCAATATTTCAATTTTAAAGTTTATGAATAAACTTGGTGCTGGATTAGATACCGTTTCAATTCAGGAAGTGAAATTAGGATTAGTGGCTGGTTACAAACCAGAGGACATTATTTACACGCCTAACGGAGTTTCTTTACAAGAAATAGAAGACGTTGCTAAACTTGGCGCTCAGATTAATATAGATAACCTTGCTATTCTAGAGCAGTTTGGAAATGCACATCCAGATATTCCTGTCTGCATTCGTATCAATCCACATGTCATGGCTGGTGGAAACACTAATATTTCAGTTGGCCATATTGATTCAAAATTCGGAATTTCAATACATCAAACTCCTCATATTTTAAGAATCGTTAAAAACACTGGTATGCGAATCAATGGTATTCACATGCATACTGGAAGTGATATTTTAGATATTGAGGTATTTTTATATGCAAGTGAAATTCTTTTTGAAACGGCAAAACATTTCAAAGACTTAGACTTTATAGATTTTGGCTCAGGCTTCAAAGTCCCTTACAAAGAGGGAGATATTGAAACCGATATTGAGGAATTTGGAGAAAAACTCACTACCAGATTTAAAGCCTTCTGCAAAAATTACGGCAAAGAATTAACGTTAGCATTTGAACCTGGTAAGTTTTTGGTAAGTGAAGCCGGTTATTTTTTAACTAAGGTTAATGCAGTAAAACAAACAACCTCAACGGTATTCGCTCAAGTTGATTCAGGTTTTAATCACTTAATTCGCCCAATGCTTTATGGTTCTCAACACGAAATCATCAACATTTCAAATGAAAATGGTAAGCAACGTTTTTATTCGGTTGTAGGCTATATCTGTGAGACCGATACATTTGCTAATAACAGGAGAATTAATGAGATTAATGATGGTGACATTCTGGCGTTTAAAAACGCTGGTGCATACTGTTTTACAATGGCTAGTAATTATAATTCACGTTATCGTCCAGCTGAAGTCCTTTGGTATAATGACAAAGCACATTTAATCAGAAAACGAGAAACTTTTGACGATTTATTGGCCAATCAAGAAATTTTAGAATTCAACAATCTAGTTAAAGCAACAAAATAATTTTTTAGCTTTTTTAATTCTTTGCAGGTCTGCAAGTTGAAATGTAAATACGTAAGTTTTAATTAGGAAAATTCCTTATATTTACGAAAGGCGAAACCACTATGCTCCAGGTTTAGCCTATCAAACATTTAATCAACCAACCAATAAGTAATGAAGCTATTAAAATTCTTAGTCATTGTGCTATTCATTTGGCCCATGACAATGCAATCTCAAAATCGAAATCAAAACAGTAAAACGACAACCGAATCATTAGACAAAAGTTTCCACAACCTCAAATGGCGCAATATTGGTCCTTTTCGTGGTGGCCGAAGCGTTGCCTCAAGTGGAGTAGTTGGTCAGCCCAATGTGTATTACATGGGAAGTACAGGTGGAGGCATCTGGAAAACTGTTGATGCTGGAAACACATGGCTCAATGTTTCTGATGGATTTTTAAAAACTGGAACTGTCGGAGCTATTGCTGTATCAGAAAGTGATCCAAATGTAGTTATTGCAGGAATGGGTGAGCATGCTGCTAGAGGTGTGATGACCTCAATGGGAGATGGTGTTTACAAATCTACTGATGGAGGAAAAACTTGGACGCACATTGGTTTAGACAATTCCAGACACATTTCTGATGTTATAATTCATCCTACTAATCCAGATATTATTTATGTAACTGCTCAAGGTGCTCAATATGGACCTTCAACAGAACGTGGTGTGTATCGCAGCACAGATGGAGGCACCAACTGGGAGCGCATTCTATATGTAAATGAAAATACTGGAGCATCTTCCCTTTCTATGGATATGACAAATCCAAGAATTTTATACGCCTCAATGTGGCAACATCGTCGCTATCCTTGGACTATGGAATCAGGCGGAAAAGATTCAGGTCTTTATAAATCTACAGATGGTGGAACCACTTGGAATCAAATGAAAGTAGGTTTACCTGAAGCTTTTGGTAAATCTGGGATTTCGGTATCTCGTGCCAATCCTGACAGAGTTTTTGCAGTTATTGAAGCTGAAGGCAAAAAAGCTGGTGTATATAGATCTGATGATGCTGGTAAAAAGTGGACTCAAGTCAATTCAGATCGTGTTGCTATAACGCGTTCATGGTACTACATGGAGATTTTTGCCGATACCCAAGATGAGAATGTTGTTTATGTACTCAATGCTCCTGTATTAAAATCGATTGATGGTGGAAAGAGTTTTAGTAATATTTCTGTACCTCATGGCGATAATCACCATTTATGGATTAATCCAAATGACAACACTAATTTGATTAATTCTAATGATGGAGGCGCAAACATATCATTTAATGGAGGAAAAAGTTGGAGCACTCAACAAAATCAACCAACAGCGCAGTTCTATAGAGTAATTACTGATAATTTAGTGCCTTATAATGTTTATGGTGGTCAACAAGATAATTCCGCAATTTCAATTAAAAGCAGAACCAATGGCTTTGGAATTGATTGGAAAGATTGGCACTCTGTTGCTGGTTGTGAAAGTGCCTTCTTAGCATTTGATCCAGACAACCCTGAGCATGTGTATGGTGGCTGTTATCAAGGAATAATTGAGCGATTTGTAAGTTCAGCAAACACTTCAAAACCTATTAAAGAATATCCTGAACTAGGATTAAGTATTCAACCAAAAGATTTTAAATATCGTTATAATTGGAATGCACCAATTATCAGTTCACCTCATGATAGAAATACCATTTATCATGCTGGAAATGTAGTTTTCAAAACTCAAGATGGTGGGAGTAGCTGGGACGTAGTAAGTCCAGATTTAACCAAAAACGAAAAAGACAAACAAGGTCCTGGTGGGAGACCTTATACTAATGAGGCAGCAGGTGGTGAAAATTATAATACGTTAATGTCTTTAGTAGAATCTCCTCACGAACAAGGTGTCTTGTATGCTGGAAGTGATGATGGATTATTACATATAACAAAAGATGGTGGACAAAACTGGGTGAACATTACACCAAAAGACATTTCTGATGGTATCATAAATAGTATTGAAGTATCTCCCCACGATCCTGCTACGGCGTACATTGTTATCATGAGATATAAATCTATGGATTTAAAATCTTATGTGTTTAGAACCAATAATTATGGACAGTCATGGACAAAAATTGTGAATGGATTCAACGATCCTCATGGCTTTGTTCGAGTGGTTAGGGAAGATCAAAAACGAAAAGGACTGTTATATGCTGGAACCGAAACAGGATTATACATTTCAATAGATGATGGAGCTAATTGGCAACAATTTCAATTGAATTTACCTATTGTAGCCATTAATGATTTAGTGATTCAGGATAATGATTTGGTAGCGGCTACTGCTGGACGCTCCTTTTGGATTTTAGATGATTTAGGTGCCATTCAAAATATTAAAACTGATAAAGGATCAGTTAACATTTTTAAACCAAAAGACACCTATCGTATTTTTGGTGGAAGTGCTAATAATTTTATTCCAGGTTTAGGGCAAAACCCAAAAAGTGGAGTAACATTTGATTATTACTTAGGAAAAGATATTGATAGTCTTGAATTAAAACTTGAAGTTTTAGAAGACTCAAAAGTGATTAGAACGTATTCTAGCAAAAAAGACAAAGACTTCAAGTCTTGGCCTGGAGGTCCTTCTGCACCGCAAGTATTGCCAGCAAAAAAAGGTTATAATCGTTTTACTTGGGACTTTCAAAGAGAGTCACTTCCAGGTGTCGATAATGTTTTTGTGCATGGTGACCATTCAGGATCAAATGTAGCACCTGGAAATTACACCTTGCGTTTGTCGCTTGAAAATGAAGGTGGTTCAGAAACTGAAGTGACTATTTTACCAAATCCGAATGTACAATCCTCACCTCAAGATTTTAAAGAACAGCAAGCTGCATTGATGCAAATAGAAAACACCATTAGGGATATTCATGAATCTGTAAATAATATGCGCTCTGCAAAATCTCAGCTTGAAGGTTATGCAAAACTTTTAAAAGATAATAATGTTGCAAAGGACTTAATAGATAAAGGTAAAACGCTTATAGATCGCATTACAACTTGGGAAGAAAACTTAATTCAACCAAAACAAAAAACATTTCAAGATGTCATCAATTTTAACAATAAATTGAATTCGCAATTGATGCATTTAAAAGGATTTATCGATGTTGATGAACCAAAACTAACTCAAGGTTCTAAAGAAAGACTACAAGATTTAATGAACGAATGGAATACCTTTAAAAGTGAGAGAAATGCCATTATAAATTCAGAAATGGCAGCTTATAATAAACAATTTAAAGACTTAAACTTACCAGCTATTATTATACAGGACTAAAATTTATAAATTAAAAAAAGAGAAAGCATGCAAAAATTAACTGTTTTATATGGTCATCCAAAAGACGCCATGGCCTTTGAGAAATACTACAAAGAAAAACACTTACCACTGGCTGCAACCATGGAGGGTGTTGCGAAATTAGAAATAACAAAAATTTTAGGAACACCAGATGGACAGAAAGCCGAATATTATCGTATGGCAGAATTGTACTTTACAAGTCTTGAACAAATGCAAGAGACCATGAGCTCGCCTGAAGGTCAAGCCACTGTGAACGATTTATCAAACTTTGCAACGGGTGGAGTTAAAGTCATCGTTGGTATTACAGAAAATGATTCTTAAATACAAAAGTAATTGATTTCAAAAACAATAAATGCAAATTTTTATCAATTCAAAAATTGCTGCTTATAAATTTTTTAATATTAATAAGGCCTTACGTTTTTTAGCTATAGGCAAGTTTCTCCTTATGGCTATAACGGGAAGCTACATGATATTAACCTCATAAATGGAACATAGATTTAAAATATTAATCAATACCTAATCAATACAATCATGAATCATATAATAAAGATTTTCATACTCTTATTCAGTATTTCAACATTTTCTCAAGGCACTAGACTATTGCGTCAACCAGATATCAATGAATCTCAAATAACATTTACTTATGGAAGCGATATTTGGATAGCTAACTTAAATGGTTTAAATGTAAAAAGGTTAACAAGTACTGCTGCAATTGAAAATGATCCATATTTTTCACCAGATGGTAAATGGATAGCATTTACTTCAAATCGTTTTGGATCCAATGCTGTTTATGTTGTATCTACTGAAGGAGGGGATGCTATGAGATTGACTTGGCATCCAAATGGCGCTAATGTTCGTGGTTGGACCAATGACGGTAAACACATTCTATATGCTTCTAGTCGAGATTCGGCACCTACAGGATTTGATCGTTTATGGACAGTTCCTGTAAACGGAGGTCCTTCAACACTTGTAACTGCTCAATGGAGCACCAATGGTTCCTATTCTAATGATGGAAAGCACATGATTATTGACCGAATGTCTCGTTGGGATGAAGAATGGCGAGCTTATAGAGGTGGACAAAACACACCACTGGTTATTTTAAATCTTAATAATTCACAAGAAACTTTGCTTCCAAATGACAAAACCACTGACATAAAACCAATCTGGCTGAACGATCATATTTATTTTCTATCAGACAGAGATTTTGTTGCAAACATTTGGTCATTTAATACTAAAACCTCAGAATTAAATCAAATAACAAAATATAAAGGCTCAGATATAAAATCATTATCTGGTCATAATAATTCACTCGTTTTTGAACGTGATGGTTATTTGCATACACTAGACCTAAACTCAAATACAGCAAAACAACTCAATATAAATGTTGTTGGTGATTTTCCTTGGGCCGCAACGAAATGGGAAAATGTAAGCCAATCAACTCGTTCTGCTTCATTATCTCCAACTGGAAAACGAGCCATTATGGAATCAAGAGGTGAGATTTTTACTGTGCCAATTGAAAATGGAGATTCCAGAAATATGACCGAAAGCTCCGGAATTGCAGACAGAACACCTATTTGGTCTCCTAAAGGCAATGAAGTCGCTTGGTTTTCTGATAGAAGCGGAAAAGGTTATGAATTGTTGATTGCCAACCAAGACGGTATGTCAGCCCCAAGAAGTATTTCAATTGGTGAATCCAAATTAGGCTGGGAACCAACTTGGTCACCAGACGGAAAATACATTGCTTTTACAGATGATGATGTTAGAATTAGATTAGTTGATGTAGCTTCTGGAACGATCAAAACTATCGATGTTGGTGGTAATAATTTAGAGAGAGGGAGTTTAGGTTTAACTTGGTCACCAGACTCAAATTGGTTGGCGTATTCTAAGTCTGCATCAAATAACTTCAGACAAGTAATGATATGGTCATTAACTTCTCATAAAACACAAGCCGTGACCAATGTATTTGCTGATGCATTTTCACCAACTTGGGACGCCGATAAAAAACACCTTTATTTTTTAGCAAGTACAGATGTTGCTTTAGGTTCTGGTTGGGCAAACACTAGTGCAATGACAGCAAATCCCGAATATGCTGCTTATGTTATTAATTTGCAGAGTGATGACATTTCACCTTTCAAGCCTAAAAGTGACGAAGAGGAAACTGAAAAGAAAGATGATAAAAAAGACGAGGACAAAACAAAATCGGTTGATTCAAAGGAAGATTCTAACTTAACAATTAATTTTAACAATATTGAAAGAAGAACCTTAGCTTTAGATATTCCTGTCCGTAATTATAGTTATATGATAAGTGGTCCAAAAGGGTCTGTTTTCATTATGGAACGCATCCCTAATAGTCGAGGGTTAACTATTCAAAAGTACAATCTGGAAGACAATGAAGCTAAAGAGTTTATTAGCGGAGCAAGTCAAATATCTGTTTCAAGTGACGGCAAAAAAATGCTAGCACAAGTTAATGGAAACTGGCAAGTCATGGATACTGGAGGACCAAGTGGTAAAGATGGAAAATCTTTAAAAGTTGATCTGCAAATGAATTTAGATAAAACAGCAGAATGGGCACAAATGTTTGAAGAAGCTTGGCGCTATGAACGAGATTATTTTTATGATCCAAACATGCATGGACGTGATTGGATTGAAGTTTATAAACGTTATGCTCCTTTAGTTCCTTATGTAAAGCATAGAGCGGATTTAACTTATATATTAGACCAAGTCAATGGTGAGTTATCTGTTGGTCATAGTTTTGTTTTTGGTGGAGACTATCCAGAAACAGACAACTCTAAAGTAGGTTTATTAGGTGCAGATTTAGAAGCAAAAAACAACCGTTGGCAAATAAAAAGAATTTATACAACCGAAAGTTGGAATCCAGGCTTAAGTAGCCCTTTAGATCAACCTGGATTAAACATAAAAGAAGAATACTACATTGTAGGCATAAACGGTAATCCATTAACCGCTAATGATAATCCATTTCAGTTATTAGATGGTACTTTAGATAAACAAACCACTTTACATATTAATGACAAACCAGATTTTAATGGTGCTTGGAAAGAAGTTATAAAGCCAATTCGAAGTGAAAATGGTTTAAGACAACGCGCTTGGGTTGAGGATAACAGAAGAATGGTTGATAAACTTTCAAATGGAAGACTCGCTTATGTCTGGGTTCCTAACACTGGAGGAGGAGGATTTGTCTCCTTCAATCGTTATTTTTTCGCACAACAAGACAAGGAAGGCGCAGTAATTGATGAACGTTTTAATGGTGGTGGCTTATTAGATGATTACATGGTAGATTTAATGACGAGAACCCTTAGAGCTGGATTAACCAACGAAGTTCCAGACGGCAAAGCCATGAGACTTCCTGCAGGAATATTAGGTCCAAAAGTATTGCTAATTAATGAACTTTCTGGTTCAGGTGGCGACTTTTTTCCTTGGGTATTTAGACAACAAAATGCTGGACCATTAATTGGTGCCACAACTTGGGGCGGATTGGTAAAATCATCTGTGCATTATAGTTTAATTGATGGAGGTGCATTAACAGCTCCTGACAATGCTGTATTTGATCCAATAAATAACAAATGGATAGCCGAAAATGAAGGTGTTGCTCCAGATATTGCTGTTAGACAAGATGCTGTTTCATTATCAAAAGGTGGGGATCCTCAATTAGAACGTGCTGTAAAAGAAGTTTTAGAAATGCTTAAAACACAAAGCACTAAAAAAGTACTGCCACCGCCTTATTCAAAGCCTGCAAAATCAAATAACAACTAAAAAATTAATCCATGAAATGGAAAAAAGATATTTAACTTCTTTATTATTTACATGTTTAATATGTTTCAGTTCCACTGGGCAAATTAAAAAGGAAAATAAAGCCTTTAAGGAAGATAGTCCTCTAGGAGAATTATTAAAAATTCAAGAGGCTAAGATTGTAGATGGGTTCTTTGGGGAAATAAAAAATGGAGTCTTGATTCCTGAAACCTTACTCATTAAAAAGGACTCAACCTCAATTGGTCGTTTTGAGGTAACTAATGCCCAATTTAAAGCCTTCAAACCTAGTTTTGTATATGAAGCAGGCATTGATAATTATCCCGTTGAAGTAAGCTTGAAAGAGGCAAAAGACTATGTAAAATGGCTAACAGAAAAAACAGGAGAAACTTATCGCTTACCAAATATTGAAGAAGCAAAAAAACTACATAAACAAGCGCATAAAATTGGAGCAAAGGAACTCACACTAAACTATTGGGCAGGTTATGATATTGCAAAAGCCGATGTTCCTTTGCTTGAAGAAAAATTAAAAGAACTCCATACTATTTTATACAAAAAAGTAGGTAAGAAGAAACCAACTAAAGTTGGTGAAGCAGTTGTGTATGATTTAGGTGGAAACATTGCCGAATATTATGAAGATGGAATTTATGGCTACAGTGCCTACGATTTTTATGATGCCAATGATGATCGTATGATTAATAGCAAGCATGTTGGTATTCGAGTGATAAAACAATAAATATGTAACTTTAAATCAATAATTGGTCTCAATCTATTTTATAAACTTAATTGACTTTAAAAAACAACCAAATGAAGTTAAAAAAGTCATTCTTAATTGCCCTATCATTACTAACCTTAGCACTGACTTCTTGGGAACTGTATTGGCGTTCACAAGGGAAGCTCCCAAACTTAAACGATGACAAAGCCCTTTGGTCATTGCACAGAGCAAATGTTGAAATAGCTTCCAGAGATGATGTGGTAATATTAGGATCTTCAAGAGCTTATTTTGACATTCAGATTGACGAATGGGCACAAGTAACTGGAAAGAAACCTATCCAATTAGCATCAACAGGTTCTTCCCCTTTGCCGTCATTTCATGATTTAGTTAATAACACTAGTTTTAATGGTACCGTCATAATTGGTGTAACACCTGGATTGTTTTTTTCAACAACATACCCTGGTGCAGACCCTTGGAGTAGAATACAGACAAAAGTTGATCATTATTACAATAGAACCTATGCTGATCGTTCAAACTTTTGGTTGTCTATACCATTACAATCCAATTTCGTACTTATGTCTGCTGATGAAGAATTTTGGTCAGATGATATTGACCTAAAATCTTTATTAAGAAAAGTAAAAATTGGAAACCGAACAGGCTCACCTCAAATGCCTCCATTTTACTCCTTTGGAGATATAACATTAGATAGAAACATGTCTATGAGTAAAAGAACAGTTCAAGACACAGCTTTTGCAAATACAATTATAAAGGTATGGAACTTTTTTGGTAAAGGTGCGCCTCCTCCAGATAAAAAAAGTACCATGTCTTTCTTTTTAGAAGATGTTAAAAAATTCAAAGAACGAAATGGAAATCTCATATTATTAAGATGTCCCTCAAGTGGTGGTAACCGCATAGGTGAAAATATGGTGTTTCCTAGAGCCGAGTTCTGGGATGATCTTGTCAAACAAAGCAATGTCCCTTCTTATCATTTTGAAGATTATGATCAATTAAAAGACTTGACATGTCCAGAGGAGTCGCATTTAAGCAAAGAAGATGCTGAATACTTCACACGTGAATTTGCAAAAATTATCATTGAAGATGGAATAATTACTAACTCTAAAACCAAATAAACATGTTATTCAATTCATTAAGTTTCGTAGTGTTTTTGGTAATAGTTTTAGCACTTTATTATTCAAAACTATTTAATTGGACAAACAAAAAACGTATGCTGTTACTAGCAAGTTATTTGTTTTATGCCATGTGGAATCCGCCTTTAATTCTTTTGTTATGGATTTCGACCGTAATCGATTGGTCCGCTGGAAAAAAGCTTGCTGTCGAAGAAAACCAAAAAAAACGCAAGCTTTGGCTTTTGCTAAGCATGTCTATTAATCTTGGATTTTTGGCATTTTTTAAATACGGGGATTTCTTACTAGAAAATTTCGTTACAATAGCTAATTCTGTTGGTATGGAATTTGAAACTAAACCAATGGGGATTTTATTGCCTATGGGAATTTCGTTCTACACCTTCCAAACCATGTCCTATACTATTGATATGTATAACAAGAAAATTGAACGAGCTAGGACATTTTTAGATTTCGCCCTCTATGTTACATTTTTTCCACAATTAGTTGCAGGACCCATTGTTAGGGCGAAAGAATTAATTACCCAGTTTTACGAACCAAAAATAGCGACAACTAATCAGTTTTTTTGGGGGCTATTTTTATTAACTCTTGGATTATTTCAAAAAGTAGTCATGGCTGATAGTCTGTTAGCAGACACTAGTGATACTGTATTTGACTCAGGTCAACTAATTCATGGAATCGATGCTTGGGTCGGAACACTTGCCTTTTCTGGTCAAATCTTTTTTGATTTTGCAGGCTATTCGACCTGTGCAATTGGTATAGCTTTAATGCTAGGTATAATATTGCCTGATAACTTTAAATATCCGTATGCTTCTCTTGGCTTTTCTGATCTTTGGAAAAGATGGCACATTACATTATCATCATGGTTAAGAGACTATTTATATATTCCTTTAGGAGGAAATAGACATGGGATCACTAGAATGTATGTCGCTTTAATGGTAACCATGCTTTTAGGTGGTTTATGGCATGGTGCTGCCTGGACATTTGTTGTTTGGGGTGGTTTACATGGAACCTACTTAATTCTTGAACGCTTGCAACGAAAATATTTACCTTTTAAAATAACTAAATGGAATGGAATTTTCTTGGCTTTTATCACCTTTTCATGTGTTAACATTACTTGGACCTTTTTTAGAGCTCCAGATTTCTCAAAAGCTTGGAATATGATAACATCAATGTTTTATATGCAAACAGAAGGAATCAAAATTCTTGAGACCTTTGAAATAATCAAAGTATGTGTCGTTGTTGGAATTTTGTTTTTATGCCATTGGTTTATGAGGAATACATCAGTTAAAGAGGTTTCTCAAAAAATTTCACCTATATTTCTTGGACTAATTTGGTCTATTATGGTATTTCTTCTATGTGTAGCTCAAGGAAGTGGTGAGCAATTTATATACTTCCAGTTTTAATTATGATTAAATTCTTCCGTAAAATAAGATTCAACCTTATGGAACAAAATAAAACTAGTAGATACTTCAAATACGCCATTGGAGAAATAATTCTCGTAGTTATAGGAATTCTTATTGCGTTGCAAATTAATAATTGGAACGAATCTAGAAAAAGCAAAACTTTTGAAACAGAAATTTTAACCCAAATACAGGCAAACCTTATTAAGGATAAAATAACACTTGAAGAAATAGCTTCAAATTTTCAAAAGGCAGTAGCTTCCTCAAATAAAATTCTTGATAGTAAATGGACTGATCAAGACAAAGACAGCCTAAAATATTGGCTCGGAGATATCATGCAATTTGACCGATTTCAACCACTCACAAACGCTTACGAAGTACTGAAATCAAAAGGCTTGGACCAAGTGCAAAATAAAGAACTGCGTTTTTTATTAGGTACTTATTATGATGATGAAGCCAAAAGATCCATAGAAAGTATAAAAGATGTTGAAGAAGTTTTTAAAAACAATTGGATTCCCATAATGCAAAAAGAGGTTGATGACGCAAAATTTAAAAGCTTTATTATACCCAAAGATATTAAGTTATTCACTGAAGAGTCATTAGCAAAAAATATTTTAAAAATAAATAGAGACAATTTTAATGGTGGCAAAAATAGAATCAATCAAACAATCATTACAATAGATAAAATTCAAGAAATAATAACAAAAGAGTTAAATTGAAGTCAAAAATCAAAGTAACCTAGGTAAAATCCGTAATTTTATGACTTAAAGAAATTTTAATGAACGGATTTGACATTGTAATGGTAATTGCCATTATCCTCTTTGCAAGATTAGGTTTACGATTGGTAACAGGCTATATCAAAATGAAAAAAGAAAACAAAGAAGAAAATAAAAGCGAGTGATAAAATTATAAATTGCTAATTTTAAACACTTTTACCCTCAAAAAGAATGTACAACAAGAAGCACTTTATCATACAATCTATTTTTACGATTGCTCTATTTATGAGCACCACTATTTCTGCTCAAGTTAATAGTTATAAAGAAGTACAACTCACCAATACCAATTCTGATAATCGCTATGCAAGTTATAATAAAGATGGCGAAGTTATTGTATTTGAATCCAATCGTGATGGTCATTGGCAAGTATACATCATGGATGTGAATGGTAATAAGCAAGAACGCATTATAGTGAGTGAATCAAATGATAGAAGACCAACATGGCATCCATACAAAAACATTATTCTATTTGAATCTGATAGAACTGGAATTAACGAATTGTATACGTACGACTTAAGTGATAGATCACTAACTAAAGTGCCTATTGATCTTAGAGGAAACAAAATGCATGCTCAATTTGCACCAAATGGTAAGGAGCTCGTTTTTAATTATAAAGTTAGAGACAACAATTACAATATATATACAATTTCAGTAAATGGGAAAAGACTCGAAAGAATAATTGCCAACGCTTTTGAAAATACTTATCCCAGATTTACTCCAAGAGGTGATGCTATTTTGTATTTTTCAAAAAAACACACTAAAAATGTAAATGATGAAATTTATGTACATAACATCATTACAAACGAAGATAAGCGCTTAACCGCAACAACTTACAATAATAATTTTGCAGATTGGTCTAATAATAGTGTGCGTTTGGCATATGCTAGTGTCACAGAATCAGGTAACCCAGAAATATTTTTTATTAATAAAGATGGGAAGTCTGTAAGACAAATTACATTTAACACTGGAGGCAGCACTCTACCTCATTGGTCACCAAAAGATATTAACTTATTAATTACAGGTAAAAGAGAAGGTCGCGAGCAAATATGTAAGATTCTTTTAAAAGAAAAACTCTAAATCATATGCTTAAGATATTCCGAAAGGTGAGACAGAATATGATTAAAAACAACAAGGTAACCGCCTATTTACTGTATGCCATTGGCGAGATCATTTTAGTAATGATAGGTATATTACTAGCATTACAAGTTAATAACTGGAATGAAAACAGAAGTCAAAAAAATGAACTCAACAATATTTTAAGAACAGTAACTTATGATTTAGAAACAGATACTTTGGTGGCAGGTCAAGTAACGCGGCTTTATGATACACTTCAGGTAAAAAGCAACATTATTATTAATAAACAATTAAAGAAGGAAAATTATAAGGATTGTTTAGCCTGCGCATCATTAACTACATTTTACTCTCCGTTTAATATTCAAACTAAAGGTTTTGAGCTTTTAAAAAATATATCGAGTGAAACAACGAATCAAAAAGACAGCTTAGTAAATAGCATCATTCAAATTTACTCATTATACAAACCCATGATAGATAAAAATAATGAGCGATTAGAAAATGAAGTCATGAAAAACTTAAATGAACTTAGAGAATACCAATGGTTTGTTGATTTATCACAAGGAAAATTCAATGACGAAATGATAACTTATTTCACCGAAAGCGAAGATTATAGAAAACGCGTAGCACTTCACAATATGCTTGCTACCAATAATCATTTGGCTATTACTAAAAGCTATAAAACTCAAGCCACTGAATTGCTGCGACTGATAAAATTACGTCTAAATACCAAAAATTAATTCACCAATAAAAAGCAAATTAATTTTTAGTTTATATAATTAAGCCATAAATATTACATTAAAAATTGGAGCAAAGCATTATTAATATTACTTTTACCTAAACTAAATATTATTACAGTGAAAAACGGTACAGTAAAATTCTTCAATGGAACTAAAGGTTTTGGTTTCATTACAGAAACGGGTTCAAACACAGAATACTTTGTTCATGTAACAGGTTTAATTGATGAAATTAACGAAGGTGACAACGTTGAGTTTGAATTAAAAGAAGGTAAAAAAGGTATGAATGCAGTAAATGTTAGAGTCGTCTAATAAATACTAATATATTTTTTTGTTACAACTTAAACCAATCAAAATTTTGATTGGTTTTTTTATTTATAACTATTTCTATTTACTATCAATATAATCTTGAAGGTAACTGAATCTTTCAGTTAATTTGCCATTTTCAGTTATTTTTGCGCGCTTTAAAATCCCTCTTTCATCACCATTAAAGAAAGCTGGAATCACATTTTCTAAAAACATCTCACTAAAACCTTCACTAGCATCCTTTGGTAATTCACAAGGTAAATTATCCACTGCCATCACAGTTATCGCATCTTGAGTATCAAAAGCTACCTCTTTTTCTGTCCTAGGATCATAACCATAAAATGGGTCAGCAATGGTTGAAGCTCTTAAAGTGGAAGCAACAGGTCCATCGACATCACAAGATATATCCGCAACTAAATTAATTTTAAAATCTGGGCTTTTCGCATCCTCTCTGGTAAACAAATAAGGGGCGTTATTGCCATAAAAATGACCTGCAATAAAAACATCAGTTTCCTTTGCATATGGCATAAAATTACTTTCATAGCCTGAAGGGTCTTTATAAAATTCCCACTTATCACCTACTTTACCATCCTTACGTTTAGCATATTCCATAACATCTGCCATGACATAAACTGGCTCAGTAAACTTTGATGTTAAGTACAAGGCATCGCTAATTTCTTTAATTTTTAGATGATCAAGGATTTCTTTAGCTCCTTGAGCTACTTTACCTGTTCCAGTAAGTAATATTTTAATACTTGGTAAAGTAATTTTATCTAATTCGGCTTTAACCTCATCTAAATCAGCAAGGGTTTCTACTTTTGGTAAATTGAATAAGTTATCTCTAAGACCTAGTGCTCTAAAACCATTGTAAGCCCCAACTAAGCCAGCATAACGACCAAAACCTATCAATCGAGCTCCACTTTTCTTTACAATAGTTTCATGATCATACATTTCAATATTCTTTTCCAACATTGCCTTTAGCAACTTTCTGTTATAAGGTTGCTTTTTTATGGTATGGGAAAAATAAAAATACTTTTTATTCGGAATAAGATTTTCAATAGGCACTTCTTTTACACCTATCATGACATCACAATCTGACACATCGTCTGTGACCTTAAAACCTAACTTTTGATAGGCCGAATCCGGAAAAATGCGAATATCACTAGACTCAACAACAAACTCAGCGTTAGGAAATTGTGCTCTCGCTTCAGCAAGCTTTTCAGGTGAAAACACTACACGTCGATCTGGCGGATTTTTTCGCTCTTTTATGATGGCAAATTTCATCTCTAATTATTGGTATAAATTTTGCACGAAAATAAGAGGATTTACGCTGTTGCACAACTTTTTTTGTAACTTCGCAATCCTTTTCCTTGAATAGGAAAATTTCATTAAAATTTTGGGGTCGACTGGTTTTGACAGCGAGATTAATGAAACAGTAAGCACGTCGTGTAATGACATTGAAACACGTAAAAGGCTAGGTCAACTTTTTAAACGGCGAGAATAACTACGCTTTAGCTGCTTAATCTGAATTATAGTAAGATAAGCCTCGTCCTACAAGGTAGGAATGCTAAATGTCTCCAGAAAGCCTTAGTTAATGGCGTTCTTAATAGAGGCATCGTAAAAATTAACTAAGATTGCGTAATGCTTTGATGCGCTTTCAAGATTAAAAAGCTAAGTTGTAAGTAGGTTGTCTTTTACCAGCTTACAATCTAAAAACTAAGAATAGAATAAGCGTGTAGAAAGCTCTTTGATTACTTGTTTGGACGAGGGTTCGATTCCCTCCGACTCCACTTTTGCTCGTTATAGTGAAAAAAATCTATAACGAGCTTTTATTTTTATCTTTACAACAAATTATATACATGGAAAAAACAGTTTCAGAAGCCATTGCTTACAGACGCTCATGCAGAGTTTATAAAGACGAACCAATAGATACCAATAAAGTAAAACAATGTTTAAAAAATGCAACTTTAGCTCCAACCAGCAGTAATTTGCAGCTATGGGAGTTTTACCATGTAACCAACAAGGAAAAAATAAATCAATTAGCTGCTGCATGTTTTAATCAAAATGCTGCCAAAACAGCGGAACAACTTGTTGTGGTCGTTGCAAGAAAAGACTTATGGCGACAACGCTGTCAGGCAAATATTGATTTCTTAAATAAAGCTTTTGATAAACCTGATTTGGAAAAAAGACTATTGAAGCGTAAAAAAATGGCGTTGAACTATTACCAAAAATTAATGCCTATAACTTACTTTGATTTTCTAGGTGTTTTTGGAATGTTAAAATATCTTGCTTTTCAAGTCGTTGGTTTATTTCGTCCAATTTACAGGCAAGCAAGACAAAGTGATATGCGCATTGTAGCTCATAAAAGCGCCGGATTAGCTGCTCAAAACTTCATGGTCAGCATGGCAGCTATAGGCTACGACACTTGCCCTATGGAAGGTAGTGATACACTTCGGGTAAAACGAATTTTAGGAATTGCTTGGAGTGCCGAAATAAATATGATAATAAGTTGTGGAATAAGAGATGAAAAAGGCATTTATGGGCCAAGGTTTAGAGTCCCTTTTGAAGAAGTATATAAAGCAATTTAATTAGGCTTCTATTTTTTTACCATGATTCTCTTGCTTAGCTAAACGCTTCAGTTCATTTTGAATTTCAAGACTTCTTTCATTAGCCTGGCGATATTTTTCTTCGCGTTGCTTTTGCCTTTGAGCCATTTCCGCTTTTAGTCTATTCTCTTTTTCTTGTGCTTCGGCTAATTTTTGCTGTCTAGCTTTTTCTTCTTTTTTAGCAGCATAGTTGGTAGTTCCATAAGCATAAAGGTAAATGCCTAAAAACATCAAGCCTATTATCAACAATATAATCCAACCATTATCCATAACTTAACCATTAAAAAGATTATGATTCTGTCTGATTTACAAATCAAACCATTTAAATATACAAAATCTTTATGAATAGCTAGATTACAAACAGTTAATATATTACGCCTAAATTTATCTATAAACTATTAAGTTATTCGATAAACAACCAATTATTGTATATAATCTCGATAAAATAGTAGTCAAGTTTATTGCAATTATACTTTCCATTCTGCTCTCAAAACTCTATTTTTGCCTCCTAATTTTATAGTTTATGACCTTATTATTAATGGCTGCTGGAAGTGGTAGTCGCTATGGTAAACTTAAGCAATTTGATGGCTTAGGACCTAACGAAGAGTTTTTATTAGAGTACAGCATTTTTGATGCTATTGCCAACAAGTTTGACCATGTTGTTGTCATTACTAAAGAAGCCAATCAAGATTTTTTAAAGGACTATCTTTCTGAACGAATCCCAAATCATATAAAATTAGATGTCTTAGTTCAAGACATTAATAACTTACCTGAAGGTGTTAAATTAGAAACAGAACGCATTAAACCTTGGGGAACTGCCCATGCTGTTTGGTGTGCAAAAGATGTTATTGACAGCGAATTTGTTATTATTAATGCAGATGATTATTACGGTAAAAATGCTTTTGAAAGTGCTGCCGAATTTATAAATTCATTAGAATCGAAGAATACTTACGGAATTGTTGGTTATCATCTAAAAGATACTTTATCAGAACATGGTTCTGTTTCTAGAGGTGTTTGTCATGTTGAGGGTGAACAACTTATATCTATTCAAGAGCATACTAAAATTGTAGCAAAAGATAATATTATTGTTGATGAAGATTCTGGGAATGTGCTAGAACCTGACACTATTGTTTCAATGAATTTCTGGATATGCAATCCTTCAATTTTTAATTACATTGAAACCTATTTTAGAAACTTCTTGAATGTTCCTGAAAATTTAGAAAAAAGTGAGATTTATTTGCCTTTTGTAGCCCAGGAAATGATGGTTAATGGTTTAATTAATATTAATGTAATTTCTTCAAAAAGTGATTGGTTTGGTGTAACCTATTACGAAGATAAAACCGAAGCTGTAGACACTTTAAAAAACTTAACCGAACAAAAAGAATATCCTTGTCCTCTTTGGAATTAATGATATTTAATCATGGAAGATGAAGTATTAAAATTTGTATGGAGTCACTTTCAGGTATCCACTGAAATTAATAATATTCAACCTATAAACCAAGGGTATATTAATGATACTTTTTTGGTAACAGATGACGACAACAAACAATTTATTTTGCAACGCATCAATGCGAAAGTATTCAAAAACATTGATACGCTTCATCAAAATTTCAATAAAGCACTGCAAAAACTAAAAGGTGAAGATTATACTGAAATTTTTCTATTGCCTACTCGCGATAATTCACTTGTTCACATTCAAAATGACAACTATTGGCGATTGCTAACTTACGTTAAAAATAGTAATGCCTTTAATTTTACCACAGACTCTAAAATAGCTTTTGAAGCTGGCAAACTTTTAGGTAAATTTCATGCCTTACTTCAAAATGCTAATCAAGATGAGTTTGGAGATATCATTAAAAATTTAAATCATCTGCCTTCTAAAATTGCTGAATTTGAATCAGGTTTAGCAAACACCAAAGTTGAGAGAAAAGAAAAAGCAAAACATCTGATTACATTTGCTCAAAACCACAAGACTATGTTTAAAGCTTTTTATGAGGCAGATTTACGAGTCAGAATTTGCCATAATGATACCAAGCTTAACAACATGCTATTTGATGTAAATTCTAAAAAGAGTCTGTGTTTTATAGATTTAGACACTATTATGAAAGGCTATTTTCATTATGATTTCGGTGATGCCGTACGTACAGTTGTGAGTGAATCTAATGAAGATGAAAAAGTACTAGAGAGAATTAAGTTTAGCAAAACTTTATTTGAGAAATTTATTGAGGGTTTATCGATTTATAAAGCTATCCTTTCGACAAAAGAAATTGAATTTTTACCAATTTCGTGTGCCTTAATGCCATTTATGCATGGCTTAAGGGCCTTAACAGATTATCTAAATGGAAATATTTATTATAAAGTAAGTTATCAAGATCAAAACCTTGACAGATGTGAAAGTTTATTTGAGTTTACAAAGCATACTTTAAAAGAACAGGAATTTATTGAAGCCGTTATAAAGAAAAATCTTAGTTAAGGAAGAATTTCAACCTCATTACCTTCATACTTCCATTTTTCTATACCTCCTTCAAGATCATAGATTTTTACAAAGCCTTTTTCTTGCATTATTTTGCAACTTTTGCCACTTCTATTGCCAGATTTGCAATACACAATAACGGGTTTGTTTTTATCTAATTTTTCTATTTCTTCTTGAAACGTATCAGACATGAAATCAATGTTTTGAAATCCTTTAATATGCCCTTCCATAAATTCTTCGGGTGTTCTAACATCTACAAGCTGTACACCATCCATTTGAGATAGTTCTTTCATCTCATCAGGAGATACTAATTTGATATCTTGTTCTGGAGTTGTTTCTTTACAACTTAAAGTCACTGCTGTTGTAATGAACAATAATAAAATTAAACGTTTCATATATTATATTATTAATTAAAAGATATTTCTCCTTGCCACTGCATAATGCCACCAACTAAATTATATGCCTTTTCAAAACCTGCTTGATTCATAAAAGAACAAGCTTGTCCGCTTCTTCCTCCAGATCTACAATAAACATAGTAACTTTTAGTTTTATCAAGCTTCATAACCTCATCAATGAACGCCTGGCCATTATAAATGTCTATATGTATAGAATTTGGTATATATCCTTGTTGAACTTCTGCAAATGTCCTAACATCAATAATAACTGCATCAGTATCATTTTGCAATTGTTCTTGCCATTCTGTTTGAGTTAAGTCTACCATATAATAGTTTAAATACAAATTTAATGTTTCTTTGTGATATAACATAAAAACATAAAAAAATCCGGAGTGTAACACTTCGGATTAATTGTTTGTGTTTAAACTTTAATACTACAGCCTATGGCTCTAGTTTTAGTTTCTTTTATTTCTTTTCCAATCATTAAAGCATCTACAGCTTCTTCAACATACTTAGTGTTTACAGCATCAGCATCTTTATAATTATCGTCAATAGCTCCTATATATCTTACCACATTTCCTTTTTTGGTTTTTTCCAATAAATAAACATGCGGTGTTTTAGTGGCTCCATATTTAGGATAAATTTTTTGTCCTTCGTCAAATAAGTAAGGGAATGTAAAACCCTTAGAAGCCGCTCTTCCTTTCATTGCTTCCATGCTATCACCAGGTTGTACAGAAGGATTATTTGGCATAATCGCTACTACAGGAAATCCTTTGTCAGCGTACTTTTTGTCTAATGCAATAATTCGATCTTCATACTGTACTGCATAAGGACAAGTATTACAGGTAAAAATTACAATGTAACCCTTAGCATCTTTATAGTCTGCCAAAGACACCATGTTTCCATCAATATTTTTTAATTTAAAATCTGTTGCAATATCTCCAACTTCATAACCAGTAGACATAAGAGTCGTGTTTGAAGTAAAAGCACTTGCAACCAATAAGATCGCAAAAACGGCTATTGTTTTAATAAATTTCATAGTGTTTATTTTAAAAATTTTTTTAATTCTGCCTCTAGTTCAGCATAAGTAAAAGTACTGTCATAAAACTCTCTCTTATCCTTGTTATATATTATGGTTACTGGAATTGCTCCATCCCAATTTTCATTTATTTTTGGTATCCAAGTATTTTGATCCACATCATCTAAGACTAAAATTTTAGATTGTAGGTCGTATTTTTTTATAAACGGTTTTAGCTTTTTATCATATTGACTAGGAAAATCTAAACTCACTAACACCACCTCAACATTCTTATCCTTATAATTTTTATTCAACTCTTCAAAATACGGTAATTCCTTAACACATGGCGCGCACCAAGTTGCCCAAAAATTAACCACATACGTTTTATCATCAGATTTTGTTAAGTAAGGCTCCAATCCATTAAAATCATGTATTTCTAGTTTGATGTCATCAGTTGTAGCCTCTTCAACTTTCACTTCTTCTGTTTGAGCAGTATCTATTTTTTTATCTGTTTTGCAAGATATCATCAATAATAATGCAATAAACCCTAATATATTCTTCATATCATAAAAATAGTGATCAGAATTTATTATGTGCAAACTTTAACAAAACTTTTATGAGCAGTTTAAATGACGTATTTTGAATTTAATCATATATTTTTTAGCATAAGATTTGATTATTTCATTTTCATTTCTATATTTGAACAAACAATATAGATGAACACAATTTTAAATCATACTTGGTGGTGGAACTCTCGAAACGAAACTTTCGTGAACTAGACCATTGTATATTTAAATAACAATATATTTAGGCTTGTCATTCACGACAAGCCTTTTTTTTATGACAAAAACATGTATCAATTAAAAACACATTACAAAAAAATACTGGCAGACACCATCACGCCTGTAAGCATATACTTAAAAATTAGAGATAAATATCCTAACAGTATTTTGCTGGAGAGTAGTGACTATCATGCCAATGATAACAGTTTTTCATACATCTGCTGTAACCCAATTGCATCTATTAAAATTGAAAATGAAATCATCACACAGAAATTTCCAGATGGAAGCCAAACTATTTCTGATACAAGCAATACAGATGTCACCAATGAAATTCACAAATTCACAAAACAGTTTAAAGTAGATACAGACAAGCAGTTCAAATTTATTAACAACGGAATTTTTGGTTATACAGCTTATGATGCAGTAAGGTATTTTGAAGATGTTGATATTTCTAAAAAGGAAGATTCATTACAAATTCCTGATATTTATTATGCCGTTTATCAAAACATCATAGCCATCAATCACTTTAAAAATGAAGCTTATATTTTTGCACATTGCTTTGATACTAAAAACAATGTTGATGATATTCTTCATTTAATTAAGGCTAAAAATTTTGCTTCTTATCAATTCACTCCTCAAGGTGAGATTAGTTCAAATCTGACGGATGAAGACTATAAAAATCATGTAGAGCTAGCAAAAAAGCATTGCGCTAGAGGTGATGTGTTCCAATTGGTACTATCAAGAAAGTTTCAACAAAATTTTAAGGGCGATGAATTTAACGTATATCGTGCTTTACGAAGCATCAACCCTTCTCCTTACCTGTTCTATTTTGATTATGGTAATTTTAAAATATTTGGAAGTTCACCAGAAGCACAATTGGTAGTCAATAATGGCCAAGCAGAAATTCACCCAATTGCTGGAACTTTTAAACGAACTGGAGATGATTTAAAAGATGCTAAACTTGCTGAAAAATTGGTAGAAGATGCAAAAGAAAACGCTGAACATGTAATGCTTGTGGACTTAGCGCGAAACGATCTTAGCAGAAATGGCAGTGAAGTAACCGTTGAAAAATATCGTGAAGTACAGTTCTTTTCTCATGTAATTCACTTGGTAAGTAAAGTCACTGGAAAAAAACATGACGACGTATCAACGATGCAAGTTGTTGCTGATACGTTTCCAGCGGGCACTTTAAGTGGTGCGCCAAAACATAGAGCGATGCAACTGATTGAAGATTATGAAAAAACAAGTAGAACATATTATGGAGGTGCTATTGGCTTTATGGATTTTGAAGGCAATTACAATCATGCCATTATGATTCGAACATTTTTAAGCAAAAATCATCAATTACATTGGCAAGCTGGAGCAGGAATTGTATCAAAATCAAATGCAGATGATGAATTGCAAGAAGTATATAATAAGTTGGGAGCATTAACTAAAGCTATTACAATAGCCGAAAGAATATCGATATGAAAAAAGTATTAGTCATAGATAATTACGACAGTTTTACTTATAATTTAGTTCACTATTTAGAAGATTTAAATTGTGATGTTACTGTAGTTAGAAACGACAAATTAACCCTAGCAGACGTGAAACCGTTCCACAAAATAGTGCTATCTCCTGGACCTGGAATTCCCGAAGAAGCAGGGCTTTTAAAAGACATTATCAAAGAATATGCATCAACAAAAAGTATTTTAGGTGTGTGCCTTGGTCAACAAGCCATTGGAGAAGTTTTTGGAGGTAAAATCATTAATCTTGATGAAGTTTATCATGGAGTAGCAACCAATGTAACCATTTCAGTAAATGACGAATCTTTGTTTGATGGCTTAGAAAAAACAATCGAAGTTGGACGTTATCACTCTTGGGTGGTTGACGCCAAATTACCTGACTGTTTAGAAGCAACCTCTTTTGATGAAAACGGACAGGTGATGTCTTTGAGACATAGAGAATTTGATGTAAAAGGAGTGCAATACCATCCTGAATCTGTCTTAACTCCAGAAGGAAAAAAGATACTGGAAAACTGGATTAATTCTTAAAGCATGAAAGAACTTTTAAACAGACTAATAAACCACGAAAGCATCTCTAGCCAAGAGGCGAAACAAGTTTTGGTAAACATTTCCGAAGGACAATACAACCAAAGTCAAATAGCTTCATTCCTTACAGTGTATATGATGCGAAGTATTACCCTTGAGGAATTACAAGGGTTTCGTGATGCATTGTTGGAATTATGCTTAGCTATTGATTTACAAGATTTTAATCCAATTGATTTATGCGGAACTGGAGGCGATGGAAAAGACACGTTTAACATTTCAACCTTATCTTCATTCGTCACTGCTGGAGCTGGTGTTAATGTTGCAAAGCATGGAAACTATGGTGTGTCTTCAGCTTGCGGCTCTTCCAATGTAATGGAGCATTTAGGCATTAAATTTTCAAACAATAAGGATTTTTTAAAAAAATCAATCGACACCACAGGAATCTGTGTATTGCATGCTCCTCTTTTTCATCCAGCTATGAAAAATGTAGCGCCAATACGCAGAGAATTAGGTGTGAAAACATTTTTTAACATGCTAGGACCAATGGTAAATCCTGCCTTCCCTAAAAATCAAATGGTTGGTGTATTTAATTTAGAATTGCAGCGCCTTTATGGCTATTTATATCAACAGACAGATAAAAATTATAGTATTGTTCACGCCTTAGATGGTTATGATGAAATTTCTCTAACGGGAAAAACAAAAGTGATTACAAATTATGCCGAAACTCTATTTTCTCCTGAAGACATAGGAGTTAACCAAATCAATCAAAGTGCAATTTTTGGCGGAAACACAGTAGAAGATGCTGCGAAGATTTTCGTGAATGTAATTAGTGGAAAAGGAACAGAAGCTCAAAATAATGTAGTTTGTGCAAATGCAGGATTAGCCATTGCTACCTCTAAACAAATAAAGCATCAAGAAGGATTTGAAATTGCTAAAGAATCTTTATTAAGTGGTAAAGCGAAAGCTTCCTTGGATAAACTTATTGAATTAGGCAAGTAATGAATATACTGGAGAAAATAGTAAAAGATAAACGAGTTGAAGTAGACCTTCGAAAAAACTTAATTCCAATTAAGCAACTAGAAAATTCTGTGCTGTATGAAAGAGCCACAATTTCGCTTACTAAAAATTTAAGACACAGTGATACTGGAATAATCTCAGAACACAAACGTCGCTCACCTTCAAAATCAATAATCAACAACAGTTTGAATGTTAATGATGTTGCAAAAGGCTATGAAAATGCTGGTGTTTGTGGCATGTCAGTATTAACAGATGGCAAATATTTTGGTGGTTCATTAGACGATTTAATATTGGCTCGAGCAAGTTGTAACATCCCTTTATTGCGTAAAGAATTTATAATTGATGAATATCAAATTATAGAAGCCAAAAGTTATGGCGCTGACCTTATTTTATTAATTGCAGCGATATTAACTAGAGAGGAAATTAAGCAATTTTCGGAATTAGCTAAAAGTTTGCAACTTGACGTACTCCTAGAAGTACATAATGAAGCCGAATTGCATAAATCCATCATGCCTTCATTAGACATGCTTGGTGTTAACAACAGAAATTTAAAAACTTTTGAAGTAAGTTTAGAGACAAGCAAAACACTAAGTAAAATGATTCCAAATGAGTTTGTTAAGGTGTCTGAAAGTGGCATCAGTTCAATTGAAGCGATAAAAGAATTACGACCTTATGGTTACCAAGGCTTTTTAATTGGTGAGAATTTTATGAAAACGGAAAATCCTGGCGAAAGCGCTACTCATTTTATTAAAGACTTACAATCATGAAACTAAAAGTTTGTGGCATGAAATACCAAGATAATATTGAAGCTGTTGCAAATTTGCAACCAGATTTTGTTGGATTTATTTTTCATGAACAATCGCCTAGGCACTTTGAAGGAGTAATAACTGATTTGCCTAATTCAATTCATAAAGTTGGTGTTTTTGTTGATAAAACTGTAGAATTTATTGCTAACCAAATTGTAAAACATAAGCTATCTGCAATACAGTTACATGGTCATGAATCTCCTGAAATGTGCAGAATTCTTAAATCAACGAATGCAAAAGTGATTAAGGTATTCTCCATAAAAGACACATTTGACTTTTCAGTCTTAGTACCTTACGAAAAGGTTTGTGATTACTACTTATTTGATACTAAAGGTAAACTTCCAGGAGGAAATGGTTACGCATTTAATTGGGATATCTTAACGGATTATCCTTCTACAAAACCCTTCTTTTTAAGCGGTGGAATTGGATTAGACCAAGTTGAAGACCTTAAAAAATTTCAAGAAAGTAGTGCTTCAGAATATTGCTTTGCCATTGATGTTAATAGCAAATTTGAAATCGAAGCAGGATTAAAAAATATAGAAGAACTAAGAATGTTTAAACAGAATTTGTCATTCCGTAATTGATGCGGAATCCAATATAAATTGAACTAAAATTAAAAAAATCCTGAATCAAGTTCAGGATGACAAAAAATTATGAGTTATAACGTCAACGAAAAAGGCTATTATGGAGAATTTGGAGGAGCTTACATTCCGGAAATGCTATATCCAAATGTAGAAGAGCTACGTCAAAATTACTTAAAAGTAATGGCTGAACCTGAGTTTCAAAAAGAATTCAATCATCTCCTAAAAGATTATGTAGGTCGCCCTTCGCCACTCTATTTTGCAAAACGATTATCCGAAAAATATAACACAAAAATTTACCTAAAACGTGAAGATTTAAATCATACAGGAGCGCATAAAATCAATAACACCATTGGTCAGATATTAATGGCAAAACGTTTAGGCAAAAACCGAATCATTGCTGAAACTGGAGCTGGACAACATGGAGTGGCAACTGCAACAGTTTGTGCTTTAATGGGATTAGAGTGTATTGTATATATGGGAGAAATTGACATTGCTCGTCAGGCACCAAATGTCGCCAGAATGAAAATGTTGGGAGCTACTGTTATACCAGCGACCTCTGGGAGTAAAACGCTTAAGGATGCAACTAATGAAGCCATTCGTGATTGGATTAATAACCCTGTTGATACCCATTACATTATTGGTAGTGTAGTTGGACCTCACCCTTATCCAGATATGGTTGCCCGTTTTCAAGCGATTGTTTCCGAAGAAATCCAATGGCAATTACAAGAACATGAAGGCACAACAAAACCAGATTACGTAGTAGCTTGTGTTGGTGGAGGCAGCAATGCAGCAGGTGCTTACTATCATTTTTTAGAGGATACTGATGTTGGATTAATTGCAGTGGAAGCTGCTGGTTTAGGTGTAGATTCAGGTGAGAGTGCTGCAACATCTGTTCTTGGACGAGAAGGTATTATTCATGGCAGTAAGACCTTATTAATGCAAACTAACGATGGACAGATTACGGAACCCTATTCCATTTCTGCTGGTTTAGATTATCCAGGTGTTGGACCAATGCATGCGCATTTATATAATTCAGGTCGCGCAGAATTCATCTCAATAACCGATAATGATGCCATGACAGCTGGTTTGGAATTATGCAAATTGGAAGGGATTATTCCAGCAATTGAAAGTTCTCATGCTTTGGCAATATTTGAAAAGAAACAGTTTCAGCCAAATGATATTGTTGTAGTAAGTTTGTCAGGTCGTGGTGATAAAGATTTAGAAACATACATCACTCATTTTAAGTTATAAATGAAGCAATTACTTTTCATATCGACATGTATATCAATAGTTTTTTGCAATCAGATTAAATGCCAAAACTCTTTATCTGTAAATGTTTCTAATGATGTTGTAGTGCCTAAACATTATATCGTCACCAAAACTACCAATGATATTATTATAGATGGAAAGGCTGATGAAACAAGTTGGAAAAATGCAAAATTCACTGACAAATTCATTGATATTGAAGGCATAAAAACACCTAAGTTTGATACAAAAGTTAAAATGCTTTGGGATGATGAATTTCTATATGTTTATGCAGAGTTAAACGAACCTCATGTTTGGGGAAATCTAAAACAAAGAGATACTATTATCTATTACAACAACGATTTTGAAGTCTTTGTAGACCCAGCAGGTAATGGTATAAGTTACGCTGAAGTTGAAATTAATGCTTTAAATACGGTTTGGGATTTATATTTAAATAAACCTTACAGAATTGGTGGAAATGCAATTTTTGAATGGAACTTAGACGATCTTAAATCGGCAGTTCAAGTGTATGGAACACTTAATAATCCGAACGATATAGATTCTCTTTGGACTGTAGAAATGGCCATTCCTATAAAACCATTAATTGGTTTTAAAAACAGACCAAAAACTGCCCCAAAAGAAGGAGAACAATGGCGCATTAATTTTTCAAGAGTGCAATGGGATCATGATATTATTGAAGGACAATATGATCGCAAAAAAGAAAATGATAAATACTTAAGAGAATATAATTGGGTTTGGAGTAATCAAAAAGTGATTAACATGCACGAACCAGAAAAATGGGGATTTCTCCAATTTACTGAACAAGAATCTTCAAATGGAATTGAATTTATTGAAGATAAAGATATTGACATTAAACAAATAGCCTTTGCCTTGTTTAGACACACTAGATATGGTGATTTAAAATATCTAGGAAAAGAAACACAAGGCATCACAAAAGATATTTTTGTCACTTATGAAAAAGATAAAACTCTAAACGTATTATTTAATAAAACTCATTTTGGTTTCGAATACCAGCTAAAAAGCCCAATCACTGAAAGAACTTATATCATCAACCAAGAAGGAACATTAAGACAACTATGAAATATTTAACTTTAATTCTGATAACTTTTGTTTTCTTGTCTTGCCAAGAAAATCAAAAACCTTCAACTTCTAAAACTGATAAAGAAAGCTTCAGTTTCGCTACTTGGACTAATCCAGGTGGTGAATTTGACAAAGAAAAATGGGAAGCAAAACTCGAGGCCTATGATTCTCTGGGTATTTCCGAAATCCTTGTTGGTGGTAATCCCGAATTCTACAATCAATTAATCCCATTAGCTTCCGAGAAAAACATAAAAGTACATGCATGGATGTGGACATTAAATCGTCCTGGTGATACAATTGCGAATAAACACCCTGAATGGTATGCCGTAAATCGTGCAGGAAAAAATTCATTAGAATATAGAGCCTATGTAGATTATTATCAGTGGTTAAGTCCGTTTCATCCTGAAGCTCGAGAACATGTTAAAAATAATGTTAGGCAACTTACTAAAGTAAAAGGGCTAGCTTCTATACATCTCGATTACGTACGTTATGTTGATGTGATTTTAGGAGCCGATTTACAACCAAAATACAACTTAGTTCAAACCACAGAATTGCCTGAGTATGATTATGGTTATCATCCTATAGCACGAGAAGGATTCAAGAAAATATTTGGCAAAGACCCTCAAGATTTTGAGCATCCAGAATTAAATACTGAATGGCGCCAATATCGCTTAAATGCAGTATCATCTTTAGTAAATGAATTGGTAGAAATTGCACATAAAAATGGTCATAAAATGACTGCTGCTGTATTTCCGTTTCCAGAAATGTCCCGACAAATGGTAAGGCAACCTTGGGACGACTTTAACTTGGATGCAGCTTATCCAATGGTGTACAATAATTTTTATCGCGAAAATGTAAATTGGATTGGATTTGCCATTGAACAAGGTGTAAATAAAGTAGATTTTCCAATTCACGCAGGTTTATACAGTCCAGCTTTACAAGATCCTAAAGATTTAGAAAAGGCCATTAGATTATCAAAATCAAAAGGTGCAAAAGGCTTTTCAATATTTACAGCTGATAATTTAAGCGCAGAGCAAAAGGCCATATTTATGAAATTGAAAGAAGAATTTAAAAATGAATAGAATCAATCAAAAATTACAAGAAGATAAAAAGTTACTTTCCATCTATTTTACTGCTGGATATCCTAATATTGACGATACATTAAGAATCATTGAAAACTTGGAGAGCAATGGCGTAGACATGATTGAAATAGGCCTACCTTTTAGTGATCCTTTAGCTGATGGTCCAACTATTCAAGCGAGTTCTACTCAAGCCCTAAAAAATGGCATGACCACTGAACTGCTATTTAATCAATTAAAAGATATTAGAAAATCGGTGAGTATTCCATTGATTATAATGGGTTATTTTAACCCAATGTTGCAATATGGCGTGGAAGCCTTTTGCAAAAAATGCCAAGAGATTGGAATCGATGGGTTGATTATTCCTGATTTACCAGTGGATGTATATCACGATGAGTACAAAACAACTTTTGAAACTCATGGATTAATTAATGTATTCTTAATTACACCACAAACTAGTGATGAACGCATAAGATATATTGATTCCATTTCAAACGGATTTATTTACATGGTCAGTTCTGCAAGTACAACTGGAGCTATATCTGGTTTTGGCAAAGAACAAACAACGTATTTTGAGCGAATTGCCAATATGAAATTAAAGAATCCTCAAATTGTAGGTTTTGGAATATCTAATAATGAGAATTTTACACAAGCAACTAAATTTGCTAAAGGTGCTATTATTGGTAGTGCCTTTGTAAAACATGTGGCAAAACAAGGTATTCATAAGATTGACACTTTTGTAAACAAGATTCTTATTTGATATTGGCTTAAAAACAGCTAACTTTCGTCAAAAGTTTTCTAATGTCAAAATCATCCAGACGAAGTTTTATCAAAAAGAATCTTTTAAGCGGGCTGTTTTTAACTTCAGCTGTTCCTTTATTGCATGCTGATAACGCTTTACAAACGAAGCACAACAATCCAAGTTTAAAACCTTATACGAGCGACTATAATAGCATAGATTGGAACAACATTCGCGAGCAATTTTTATTTGCAAAAGATTACCATTACCTCAACACTGGAAGCCTAGGTCCTTCTCCAAGAATAGTGCTTGACACAGTTTGTGAAGCCATGGAAAAACTAGAAACTTCGGTGAGTCATGGTCGTCATGAAATTGATATAACTCACGAAAAAATGGCAAAATTTTTAAATGTTACTGCAGATGAAATAGCCTTTACTCGTAATGCTACGGAAGGCTTAAACATTGCCGCAAGAAGTTTACGACTAAAAGCTGGGGATGAAATTATTATTTCAACTCACGAACATGTTGGAGGTGCTTCCCCTTGGATGGCACTTGCCAAAGATTTTGGTGCAGTAGTGAAACTAATAGAATTAGATTTTAATGGCCAAAATAACCTTAAAATCATAAAAGATGCTATTACTCCAAAAACCAAAGTTGTTGCTTTTTCACACATTACTTGTACGACAGGAATGAAGCTTCCTGCAAAAGAAATTGTAGAATTTTGCCAAAGCAAAGGTATCTATTCGTGTATTGATGGTGCACAATCGCTTGGCATGTTTCCCATAGATTTAAGAGATATTAATCCAGATTTTTACGCAAGCTCTGGACACAAATGGCTATTTGGACCAAAAGGAACTGGTGTTTTATTCATTAATAAAAACATCATAGATGTCATTTCACCAGTATTTGCTGGAGCGTACACAGATAATAAATTCGACTTGAATACATTAACTATGGACTATAGAAAAAGCGCACAACGTGAAGAATATGGTACACGAAACACACCAATCACTTTAGGTTTAGGTGCGGCTATTGATTTTATAAACACTATAGGTATTGAAAACATTGCCAAACGAGGCAGAGAACTTGTTGCTCATTTTAGAAAAGGAATTGCCAACACACCTGAGATTGAAATTTTAACGCCTGATAGCGAAAGCTATTCTGCTTCAATGATTACTATAAGAATCAAAGGCAAAGACAATCTTAAATTAAATCCAATTTTAGCCAAAGAAAAAAACTTGCGCATGAGAGGTATTTATGAAAACAATATTAATGGCATTCGCATATCGTTCTCTATTTTTAATAGTTTTGAAGAAGTAGATTTAATAGCAGCTAGTTTAAAATATTTTACTAAATCATGAAATTATTAAACGATTGGAAACTTGTCATTTTGCTATGTCTTAGTTTAGGTCTGGCGCCTTTTTTCCCGGAACCACATATTGTAGGAAAGCTAAAATGGATTTTTGGTGGTGCCATTGGAATGAAACCAATGGACTGGTTTGACGTAGTGCTACATGGTTTTCCATTTGTGCTTTTATTACGTATACTTATAAAAAAATTGACTAAAAAATAATGCCACTAAACATTGTACTTATTGAACCAGAAATACCAAATAATACAGGAAATATCGGTCGTTTGGCCTTAGCTTCAGGTTCTAATTTGCATTTGGTAAAACCCTTAGGTTTTGAGATTGATGATACGCGATTAAAACGTGCCGGTTTAGATTATTGGCATCATTTAAACGTCACCTATTACGACAATTTTGAGGAGTTCTTTTCTAAAAACAAAACCGCTAACATGGTGTTTTTATCAAGTCATGGTACAAAAGATTATGATGAGATTCCCTTTGAGGATAATCTATTTTTAGTTTTTGGCAAAGAATCTGTTGGCTTACCAAAACACCTTTTAAAGGCGCATTCAAATGAGCTTTACAAAATACCATTGTACAGTGAACATGTACGTAGTTTAAACCTAGCCAATGCTGTAAGTATTTTGGTTTATGAAGGCTTAAGGCAGTTAAAACATAAATAGAATACATATTGATGGTTTAATAAAAAAACGGTAACTTCGTTTAACGTCGTTTATAAAACTCAAAAAACGATATCATACAAATCTTAAGTTGACATTGATTAAATAACAACAACATGAGAATAACAACCTTTCTAACTTTTGTAGGAGATCAATGTGGTAAGGCTGAAGAAGCTATAAACTTTTACACATCAATATTTCCTAATTCAGAAATTAAAAGCATTACTAAGTATTCAGAAGGAGAAGAAGGAGGAACACCTGAACTGATTAAATATGGAATATTCATATTGAATGGAACTGAATTTATGGTTTCTGAAAGCAATTATAATCATGCCTGGTCATTTACGCCTGGGATCTCAATTTTTATAAGCAACAATTCTGATGATTTTATACAAGCTACTTTTCAAAAGCTTTCTTTAAATGGCGGTCAAGTAATGGTTCCATTGGACAATTACGAAGGCGAAGGAGACTATGGATTTGGCAAGAAATTCGGTTGGTGTGAAGACAAATATGGTATATCATGGCAATTTTTACTTAACGAATAGGCAAGTATTAATGCGTAAAAAATGTGTAACCAAAAAACCAATGCATATATAGTGTAATTAATGCTTGCTTACTTCAGAATGTAAAAAGAAATCTAACGTTCATTACTAATCTGATTTACTCAGAAAAAACTGTTAGTAGTTTTCGCAAAAGTTATGTGAGAAAACGGAAAACAAAACTGATAAAGTTACGAACGATGTTTCTGCTTTTCCAACATGTTCAAATACATGTTTTCAACTTTAGTTCGTGCCCAAGGTGTACGACGTAAAAATTTTAAACTCGACTTTACTGAAGGATCATGGGTAAAGCAACGTATGTTAATATTATAACCTAAATATTCCCAACCATAACGTTCTACCAACGCATTGATAATTTGCTCCAGTTTCACACCATGTAGAGGGTTATTAGGTTGTGTACTCATTAACTTCTATTATCTTTACTTCGTCTGTTTTTATTTCTATTTCTGTTGCGCTTAGGTCGTCTGGATTGGTCGCCTTTAGCAGTATCGTTCTTTGATGATTTAGACTTATTTAAGCTCGTACCTCGAGAATGACGTGAATTTTGTTGTTTCTTTTTTGATGGCGAACTTGGTGCATTTGGGTCTGGCTCAAAACCCTCAATAATATCCACAGGAATTTTCAAACCTACCAACTTTTCAATATCACGCAAATATTCTCGTTCCTCTCCACAAACTAACGAAATAGCTTCACCACTAGCACCTGCTCTACCTGTTCTACCAATGCGGTGCACATAGTCTTCAGCAATATTAGGCAATTCAAAATTTACTACATGAGGAAGTAAAGGAATATCCAAACCACGTGCAGCAATATCAGTTGCCACTAGCACTCTCACAGAACCGTTTTTAAAACCAGCTAAGGCTTTGGTTCGCGCTCCTTGTCCCTTATTTCCATGAATGGCGGAAGCTGTTATCCCAGAACTTATCATCTTTTTACAAAGTCTGTTAGCACCATGTTTGGTTCTGGTAAACACCAAGACTTGTTGCCAATCACCTTCTGAAATCAATTTGATAATGAGTCCAGTTTTTAATTCCTTGGCGACACGATAAACTTTTTGTTCAATAGCATCAACGGTTGTGTTTTCTGGTGTGGCTTCTACTAATACTGGATGATACAGAAACTCGTTTGCTAAACTTTTAATCTCTTTTGAAAATGTCGCCGAAAACAACAAATTTTGTCGTCGATTAGGCATGAGTTTCATGATCTTGTCTAAATCTCTTTTAAAACCCATATCAAGCATTCTATCAGCTTCATCCAAAACCAAAATTTCAATTTTGGCTAATGACAATAAGTTTTGATTGTTCAAATCTAACAATCTTCCAGGTGTTGCAATAAGAATATCAACGCCATTTCTAATGGTTGCAACTTGTGGTCGTTGATTAACACCACCAAAAATAACCGCTGAGCGAATATCTAAAAACTCGCTATACGACTTTACGTTGTTGTGTACTTGCGCGGCTAATTCACGCGTTGGTGTTAGCACCAATGCACGGATTGGTCGTTGACGCAATTGTTGACCTTGAGATAGCTTTTGGAGCATTGGCAATGTAAAACCAGCTGTTTTACCAGTTCCTGTTTGAGCAGATGCTAACACATCTTTGCCTTCTAAGATTAAAGGGATTGCTTTTTGTTGAATTGGTGATGGTGTTGTATAGCCTTGTTTATCAATGGCTTTTAATAAGGCTTCAGATAAGCCTAAAGAGTTAAATGACATATAAGTAATTGTGCAAATGACATTCTTATATAAAGCGCCATTTTCTATTAAGGCGCAAAGTTAAGTCTAATTTCTGCCAAGTCTCTTATTTTGTTCAACTTTATTAAAAATTCAGTAACTTCGTATAACCCTGAATCACAAAATTTTAATATTATTTATGCGTTTTTAAAACTGCTCACACATTAGCACACAGCATAAAAAAACTAATGAATTCTATACTCTCAAAAACTACGTTTATCTTTTTAAGTTGTTGTTTTATGTTAATGACTTCTTGCCAAAAGGAAAACACATCAAATCGTTATAATTATGGAACTAAAAACGATTCTGCTTTACATTATTACTTTAAAGGTTGGGAATACATTTTAGATTATGGAGAGTGGACCAAGTCGGAAGAAGCATATAGAAAAGCATTGACCTTTGATCCTGATTTTGTTTTAGGCAAAGGTATTGTTGGTAAAATCACTACGAATCTCCAAGAACGTCAATCTATTTTAAAGGAATTGGAAGCAAAGAAAGAGCATGTTTCAGATGATGAACGATTACTTTTAGATGATTTATTGCTTGTATTAGAACTTATGAATGCAAGAGACCAAAGTATAAAACTTGCTCCAGAGTTTTACGAAAATTTTTATGAATCTGCAGAAAAAAGCATGAGAACCTTTATTCACAGATATCCTCATGAGAGTTATATTAAAGCAGAGTATATTGAAGTTTTACATGCAAATCATGGTGCTCAAACAGCATTAGATTCAATTGATGCTTTAGCAACACCAGAGCAAAAAAAGCTTCCTTTTTATTTGAGCTACGCTACTTTTTTAGAGTCTGAACTTGGCAATTATAATGACGCCTTAGACAAAGCCAATGAGCTAAAACGAGTTATTAATAATGATTATGCTCCTGCTGTTCCTTATACATTTGCGCAAATATATTTAGATATGGATAGCTTAGATTTGGCTAAAACCAATATTGAAAAAGCTATTCTTTTAGATTCAAAACACCAGCTAGCATTTCGCGTAAAAAAACAAATTGATGATAAATTAAAAGTAAAACTAATAGACTCAATTAATTAAGTGCTATAATTTTTCGTAACTTTAATACTTTAACAACCAACCAACTTCAATATGAAAACTATTAAACTTCTCCTATTGTTAGCTATAACAATAAGCAGTTGCTCCTCACCTACAACTTACGATATTTTAATAAAAAACGGAACTATAGCAGATGGTTCAGGAAATCAAACGTACGTTGGCAGTGTTGCCATAAATGCTGATACTATTGCAGCCATTGGCGAACTTAAGAATGCTAAAGGAACCCTTGAAATAGATGCTACAGGTTTAGTTGTAGCTCCTGGATTCATCAACATGCTGTCTTGGGCAACTGAATCTCTAATTGAGGACGGAAAATCACAAGGTGATATCAGACAAGGAGTCACTTTAGAAGTGTTTGGCGAAGGATGGTCAATGGGACCATTATCTGAAAAAATGAAGCAAGAAATGCCAACAAGTCAAGGTGATATTAAATACGACATAGATTGGTCAACACTGGATGAATATTTACAATCATTAGTAAAACGTGGAATTTCACCAAATGTGGCATCCTTCATTGGTGCCACAACTGTGCGAATAAATCATATTGGTTATGAAGATCGTGCACCAACTGATGAAGAAATGGAGTCTATGAAAGCCATGGTGAGACAAGCTATGGAAGATGGCGCTCTTGGTGTTGGTTCGTCTCTTATTTATGCGCCAGCGTTTTATTCATCAACCGAAGAACTTATAGAATTGTGTAAAGTCGCTTCAGAATATGATGGTATGTATATTTCTCACATGCGAAGCGAAGGAAACCGTTTGTTGGAAAGTATAGATGAGTTGATGCGAATTGCTAATGAAGCTAATATTAGAGCTGAAATTTATCACCTAAAAATGAGCGGAAAAGAAAACTGGAATAAGTATGATGATGTGGTTAAAAAAATAGATTCTGCTAGAGCTGCAGGACTGCATATTACCACAGACATGTACACCTATGTTGCAGGTGCTACTGGTTTAGATGCTTCGATGCCACCTTGGGTTCAAGAAGGAGGTTATGACAAGTGGTCAGAGCGTTTGCAAAATCCTGCTATTCGTAAAAAGGTGTTGGAAGAAATGAGAACACCGACAGATGAATGGGAAAACTTAATGTTAGCAGCTGGAACTCATGACAATTTATTATTAGTTGGTTTTGAAAATGATAGTTTACGTCATTACACAGGGAAAACTTTAACTGAAGTTGCTAAAATTCATGGTAAATCTCCTGAAGAAACAGCCATGGATTTGGTCGTCGCTGATGGCAGTCGTGTTGGCACTGTTTACTTTTTAATGACAGAAGATAATGTAAAAAAACAAGTGGCTTTACCATATATGAGTTTTGGTTCTGATGCTGGTTCAATGGCTCCTGAAGGCGTGTTTATGAATTCATCTACACATCCAAGAGCTTATGGTAATTTTGCACGAGTTTTAGGAAAATACGTAAGAGATGAAAACGTGATTTCTATTGAAGAAGCCGTTAGAAAGTTAACCTCTTTACCAGCTTCAAATCTTAAAATCAATAAACGTGGTAGTCTTACAGAAGGTTATTTTGCCGATTTAGCTATTTTTAATCCTGATACCATTCAAGACCATGCAACGTTTGCTGAACCTCATCAATACTCAACAGGAATGGTTCATGTATTTGTAAATGGTCAGCAAGTACTAAAAGATGGCGAACATACTGGAGCAACTCCTGGACAGGTTGTGAGAGGCCCTGGTTATAAAGATTGATTTCAATTAATTAACAGTATTTTACAAATCATACGATTTTAAAATCAGTATCTTATTTGCTCTAAACTAAAGCAAAATGAAATTATTTTTTAAAACCACTTCAGCATTATTAGTGTTGGCTATTTTTATGTCAAGCTTTAAGGCTGACAGAGTAGATACAAGACCACTAACTGTAGAATCTAATCACTCAACTGTTCAATTTATAGTTCCAATTTCTAACGGAATAACAAGAGTCACTGGGAAGTTCAATGATTATACAATTGACATTGATTATAATGATGACGATTTTATACAATCAACCATATCTGCAACCATAAAAGTTGAAAGCATAGACACTGGAATTGATGCTCGAGATGATCATTTAAGAACAGCTGATTTCTTTGATGTAGAACAGTTTCCTGAAATCACTTTTATCAGTGAGGATATTATTCAAAAGGAGGATTTCTA
>Ga0098073_1000052_pt1 | contig 49588 bp, 53 predicted proteins | sample 31_taG_FD_75060 | JGI IMG/M metagenome (GOLD analysis project Ga0098073, IMG submission 75060) | Marine viral communities from the Gulf of Mexico - 31_GoM_OMZ_CsCl metaG | ecosystem: Environmental > Aquatic > Marine > Oceanic | place: Gulf of Mexico | collected 2015-07-12
ATTTTTTTCAAAAAATGATTTTAATGAATCGTCTGCTGCATCTCTTGAGTAATTATAACTGAAATTTTTACAAATAAGACCAGCAATTTTAATAGAGTTAGACTCGACTTCATCATTATTAACTCCATAGTTTCCAATATGAGCATTGGTGGCAACCATAAGTTGACCAAAATAAGAAGGATCTGTGAAAATTTCTTGGTAACCAGTCATTCCAGTATTAAAACATACTTCGCCGAATGCTGTTCCATCTTTACCAATTGCTTTTCCGTAAAATATTGTACCATCTGCCAAGAGAATTATGGCTTTTTTGCGAGTTTGGTATTTCATATAATCAATCTGTTTATTGAAGTTTCCACTTTAGTGAAAACAAAGGTTTTGCAAAAATAATTTATACGCTTCAATTTTTAACTATAATTCACAAAAAAAGGCGTTAAGTAATTAACGCCTTTTGAACAATTTTTCTTTTTCATATTAATTCGAGAAACCTTGAGTTAATATTCGTTTGATATCTTCATCTTCACTATAGGATAATCTATACTCCTTTGCATAATTATCAGCTACTTTTGCTTGTTCTGAAGACATTAATCCTAAAATGCTCTTTTTCTTAAGCTTAAAAGGCTTAATAAGGTTATTTTGCATCACAAAATAAAATTCCTTTTGAACATTTCTGTCAGTTGACCTATTTAACATAGGATTAGGTGAACCTTTTACTAACTGAATTTTATAACCTTTAAGCAACACTAATTTTCCAGAATCATAAATAACTTCAAAAATTCTATTTGTACCATCATAGTAATAATTTTTGAACACTCTATTATTTATGAGTATTCTATCAATGTTATTAAAATTAAAAGTAAATATAGAATCTTCAGAAATTTTTGATTCAAACGTGCTGCGCTCAATATTTAAATTGATGTTTTTTAATGAAAATTTTTGTGAATCACTAGTATGAATTACACCTTGATTCGTCCACTTATCAAATAAATAAACTGAACCTTCAACTCTCCTCGCTGGATTAAAAAAAGTAGCACTAGGAGAACCATATGAAGTTGCAGAGTTTCCTACTTTACCAAAAACATCTGCTGAATTATTTTCGACATTATTGTTAGTTTGAGCAAGTAAGATACTTGTGAAACAAAACAAGATTAAAAAAAATGCTTTTTTCATAATTTCTATGTATTAATCATTCATTTGTACTAAAAAAAGCTAAAAAAGAGAGATTGTCACCTCCTTTTTAATCTAGTTTATAGAATTAATTATACCCTAGTATTTGCTTCACTTCATCTTCGTCTTTAAACGACAGTTTATTTCTTTTTGCATAGTCTACCATTCTAGACTTTTCTGCTTCACTTAAATCTAATGCTTTAAGAATTCTATTTTTTGATAATTTAAAATGACGAATTCCATTATCGTCCTTTATATAATAAAACCATTTTCTTACTAAACGATCTCTGGTTCTACTAAGCATTGGATTTGCAGATCCTGTAACTTCAACAATTTTGAACCCTTTTATAATTGAGAACTCTTTACCTTCATAAATAATTTCATAAACTCTATTATCATCATCCCAATAATAATTCTTATAGTTTTTACCGTTTATCTCAACTTTTTTAATATTGTTAAAATTAAAAGTGAATAGAGAATCCTCATCTATTTTTGAAACAAATACATTTTGTTTAATATTTAAATTGATGTTTTTTAAAGAAAATCTTTGATTGTCTTCAGTGTAAATAATTGCATAGTTTTTCCAGTCATCAAAAAGGTATTCTGTGCCATCAACTTCTCTTGGTGGGTTAAAAAACATCATTGATGATCCAGCTTTTTGATGTGAAGTCATTTCAGGTAAATTATTGGTTTGAGCAGATGCAGATCTATCTACATTTTCGCCAATTTGCGCAAAAGTAATTCCAATAAAAAATAGTGATAGTAAAGTGAAAATCTTTTTCATGATAATATTTATGTTCGATTAATTTTTTTTGTAAAAGTAAACAAATATCAAAAAAAAGGGTAAACTTTGTCCAAAGTTTACCCTTAATAAAACGTTAAAATTGTTTTAATTTATTCTTCTTCGTTAGTCGCTTTAGTTTCAACTGCAGGAACTACTGGAGTAGCTGCTTTAGTCCCACCTCTACGGCTACGTCTTGTTGTTTTCTTAGCTTTTTTATCAGCATTATAGATTTCATTGTAATCTACAAGTTCAATCATTGCCATATCAGCATTATCACCTAAACGATTACCAAGCTTAATAATTCGTGTATAACCTCCTGGACGATCACCAACTTTTGCAGCAACATCTCTAAACAATTCTGCTACAGCATCTTTTTGTCTTAATCTAGACATAACAATACGTCTGTTGTGCGTTGTATCTTCCTTAGACTTTGTAATCATTGGCTCAACAAATTGTTTTAAAGCCTTCGCCTTTGCAACTGTTGTGTTTATACGTTTGTGTTCAATTAATGAACATGCCATATTAGCCAACATTGACTTTCTATGTGCCGTTTTTCTACCTAAATGGTTTATTTTTTTTCCGTGTCTCATGACATTTCTTTTATCATCTTGCTACCATACTCGACTAGCGAGGAGCAAAATATGATTAATTAATCTTTATCTAATTTATATTTGCTTAAATCCATTCCGAAATTTAATCCCTTAACATTTACGAGCTCTTCAAGCTCAGTTAAAGATTTTTTACCAAAGTTTCTGAATTTCATTAAATCATTTTTGTTGAATGATACTAAGTCACCTAAGGTATCAACTTCAGCTGCTTTTAAACAGTTTAATGCACGTACAGAAAGATCCATATCAATAAGTTTGGTCTTTAATAACTGACGCATGTGAAGTGATTCTTCATCATAAGTTTCAGTTTGTGCAATTTCATCAGCTTCTAATGTAATACGCTCATCAGAGAATAACATGAAGTGGTGAATTAATATTTTTGCAGCTTCAGTAAGTGCATCTTGAGGATTGATAGAACCGTCAGTCATGATTTCGAAAACTAATTTTTCGTAATCTGTTTTCTGTTCTACACGAAAATTCTCAACACTGTACTTTACATTTTTTATTGGCGTATAAATTGAATCTGTAAAGATTGTACCCATTGGTGCTGTAGCTTTTGTATTTTCTTCAGCTGGAACATAACCTCTACCTTTTTCAATGGTAATTTCCATGTTGATGCTTACTTTAGGATCTAAATTACAGATCACTTGCTCTGAATTTAAGATTTGGAATCCAGAAATGAATTTCTGAAAATCTCCTGCTGTAATTTGGTCTTGACCAGAAATTGAAATAGAAACAGATTCATTATCAATTTCATCTATTTGACGCTTAAAGCGAACTTGCTTTAAGTTAAGTATAATTTCAGTTACATCTTCAACCACACCAGCAATTGTAGAAAACTCATGCTCTACACCTTCAATTCTAACAGATGTAATAGCAAATCCTTCTAAAGAAGATAATAATACTCTTCTTAGTGCATTTCCTACAGTTAATCCGTAACCAGGTTCTAAAGGTCTAAACTCGAATTTACCTTCAAAATCGGTTGAATCGATCATGATTACTTTATCGGGCTTCTGAAAATTTAATATTGCCATTTTTTTCTTCGTTTTGATTGTTATTTAGTTGCGCGATTTATAAGTTTGAAGAATACCAATAAATCCTTTGGCTAAATACCAATATGATTATTTATTATTTAGAATACAATTCGACGATGAATTGTTCATTGATATTTTCTGGAATTTGAACTCTAGCTGGAACAGAAACGTAAGTCCCAGATTTTGTGTCATTATTCCATGTAATCCACTCATAAACATTGTTAGATGATGCTAATGCATGATCGATAGCCTCTAAAGATTTAGATTTTTCTCTTACTGCAACAACATCTCCAGCTTTTAATTGATAAGAAGGAACGTTTACAAGTTCACCATTTACTGTAATGTGTCTGTGTGATACCAATTGACGTGCACCACTTCTTGAACGAGAAATTCCCATTCTATAAACTACGTTATCGAGTCTAGACTCACATAATTGTAACAATACTTCACCTGTAATTCCAGGAGCAGCAGTTGCTTTTTTAAACATGTTTCTAAATTGACGCTCTAATACACCATAAGTATATTTAGCTTTTTGCTTTTCCATTAATTGGACAGCGTACTCAGACTTTTTACCACGTCTTCTGTTGTTTCCATGTTGTCCAGGAGGGTAGTTTCTTTTTTCAAAAGATTTATCTTCTCCGAAGATAGCTTCGCCAAATTTTCTAGCGATTTTTGTTTTAGGACCAGTATATCTTGCCATTTTTAATTTGTTATGAGAGTGATTATGAATTAAGGTCTTAATCTTATCCTTCGATAATCGTTAACCTCTCGTTGATACTTGTTTATTATTAATTGTATATAAAAGAATCTGAAAACTTCAGATTAAACTCTTCTACGTTTTGGAGGACGACATCCATTATGAGGTGCTGGAGTAACGTCAATAATTTCTGTTACTTCAATACCTCCATTGTGTATAGATCTGATTGCAGACTCTCTACCATTTCCAGGTCCTTTAACATAACACTTTACTTTTTTCAATCCTGCTTCTTTTGCAACATTTACTGCATCTTCAGCGGCTAATTGAGCTGCGTAAGGTGTGTTCTTTTTTGAACCTCTAAATCCCATTTTACCAGCAGATGACCATGAAATCACATCGCCTTTTTTGTTGGTTAATGAAATAATAATGTTATTGAATGAAGCTGTAATATGCGCTTCTCCAATTGCGTCTACAATAACTTTACGTTTTTTAGTACTTGCCTTTGCCATATGTTTCAGTTTTCAGTTTTAGTTGATAGTCGCTAGAATCCTAAACCTTTTATAATTTCAAACAGATTCCTTCCAACGTCTAAATACTAAAGACTAAATTTTTAATTATTACTTAGTTACTTTTTTCTTGTTAGCAACTGTTTTTCTTCTACCTTTTCTGGTTCTAGAGTTGTTTTTAGTGCGTTGTCCACGTAATGGAAGACCAGCTCTATGACGAATTCCTCTATAACAACCAATATCCATTAATCGCTTAATGTTTAATTGTGTTTCAGAACGCAACTCTCCTTCAATAGTAAAAGCTCCTACTGCTTCACGAATGTTACTGATATCATCATCAGACCAATCTGAAACCACTTTGCTTTCATCTACTTTAGCGGTTGCTAATATTTCTTTTGCTCTACTTCTACCTATTCCATAGATATAAGTTAAGGAGATAACTCCTCTTTTTTGTTTTGGTATGTCTACACCTGCAATTCTAGCCATAATTAACCTTGTCTTTGTTTGAATCTAGGATTCTTTTTGTTGATTACGTAAAGTCTTCCTTTTCTGCGAACGATTTTACAATCTGCGCTTCTCTTTTTAACTGATGCTCTTACTTTCATCTTGTTAGTATCTATAAGTTATTCTTGCCTTAGATAAATCGTAAGGACTCATTTCTAATTTAACTTTATCTCCTGGTAATAGTTTAATATAATGCATACGCATTTTACCTGAGATGTGTGCAGTCACAATGTGACCATTTTCTAATTCTACACGAAACATAGCATTTGATAATGCCTCAATTATTGTTCCGTCTTGTTCTATTGCTGCTTGCTTTGCCATAGTATAGTCTAGGTTTTAGCCTTTTCTGTTTTTACCAGTTTTCATCAAGCCATCATAGTGCTTATTCAACAAGTATGAATTTACTTGTTGCATCGTATCAATTGCAACTCCAACCATAATCAGTAATGATGTACCACCAAAGAATAATGCCCAACCTTGTTGTACATTCATTAGCTTTACAATAAATGCAGGGAACACTGCAATCAAAGCCAAGAATATTGAACCTGGTAATGTTATTTGTGACATTATTTTATCAAGGTATTCTGATGTTTCAGTTCCTGGTCTAATGCCTGGAATAAAACCACCACTACGTTTTAAGTCGTCTGCCATTTTATTTGTCGGCACTGTAATTGCTGTATAGAAATACGTGAAAATGATAATCAATATTGCAAACACAACATTATACCATAAACCAAATATATCTGAGAATTCAGCTTGTAACCAGCCGCCAACTGTTGAATCTTTCATGAAATCCATACCTCCAATTAATCCAGGTACAAACATTATCGCTTGTGCAAAAATGATTGGCATTACACCTGAAGCATTTAACTTAAGAGGAATGTATTGTCTTGATCCGAATACGTTTTTCTCATAACCACCAGATTGAGTACGTCTAGCATATTGCACTGCTATCTTACGAACAGCCATTACCAACATTATTGATAAAAGAATGATCACAAACCAGATAACCAATTCAATAAGAATCATAATTAATCCTCCATTAGACTCAGTTACTCTCGCGGCATATTCTTGAATAAATGATTGTGGTAAAGTAGCAATAATACCAACCATAATTAATAATGAAATTCCATTACCAATACCTTTATCAGTAATCTTTTCACCAAGCCACATTGCAAAAATACAACCTGTTACTAAAATGACTATAGAAGAGAAATAAAACAATCCTCCTTGACCTAATAAAAATGCTTCTTGTGGAATTCCTAACGAAGGTAAACTTACTAAGTATCCTGGAGCTTGCACCAAACAGATTGCAATAGTTAACCAACGCGTAATCTGTGTGATTTTCTTTTGTCCGCTAGCTCCTTCTTTTTGTAGCTTTTGTAAATAAGGAATTGCGATTCCCATTAATTGAACTACAATTGACGCCGAAATATAAGGCATAATACCTAAAGCAAATACAGATGCGTTTGCAAATGCACCACCAGTAAAGGCGTTAAGTAAGCCTAGTAATCCTTGTTGAGTATTCTCATCAATTACGCCTAATTTACTTGCGTCAATACCAGGAAGAACAACTTGTGCTCCAAAACGATAAACTAAAAGCATTCCTAAAGTAAGAATGATTCTGTCTTTTAGTTCAGTTATTTTCCAAACATTTTTTAAAGTCTCTATAAATTTCATTGTCTAGTTGGGTTCTTATAAAGTTACAGCTTCTCCTCCTGCAGCTTCAATAGCAGCTTTAGCTGAAGCAGTAAATTTATGAGCTGTTACAGTTAATTTAGATTTTAATTCGCCACGTCCTAAAATTTTAACAAGGTCATTTTTACCTGTTAAACGAAGCGCTACCATTGTATCTAAATCAATTGAATCTTTAATTTTCTTTTCGTCGACCATTTGTTGTAAAGTATCTAAGTTAACACCTTGATATTCTTTACGGTTAATGTTTGTAAATCCAAACTTAGGTACACGTCTTTGAAGTGGCATTTGACCTCCTTCGAAACCAAGTTTTTTAGAATAACCTGAACGAGATTTTGCTCCTTTGTGACCACGAGTTGCCGTTCCACCTTTACCTGAACCTTGTCCACGTCCTACTCTTTTTCCTTGATTTTGTACAGAACCTTCTGCTGGTTGTAAATTACTTAAGTCCATTGTATCTTATTATTTTGTTTCTTCAACAGAAACTAAATGTTTAATTTTATTTACCATACCAAGGATATTTGGCGTGGCATTATGTTCTACAGTTTGTCCAATCTTTTTTAAACCAAGTGATTCTAAAATTAGCTTTTGGTTCTTAGTACGATTGATCGCACTTTTTTGTTTTGTTACTTTTATCTTAGCCATCGTATCCTTAATTATCCGTTAAATACTTTTTCTAAAGAAACTCCTCTATCCTTAGCAATTGTTTTTGCGTCTCTTAATTGTAATAAAGCATCAAAAGTAGCTTTAACCACGTTGTGAGGGTTAGATGAGCCTTGAGATTTTGATAATACATCATGTACTCCAACTGCTTCAAGCACTGTTCTTACAGCACCACCAGCAATTACTCCTGTACCAGGAGCTGCAGGAATGATGTTAACTCTTGCTCCACCATATTTTCCTTTTTGTTCGTGTGGTAATGTACTTTTGATTAGTGGAATACGAACTAAGTTTTTCTTAGCATCTTCAACAGCTTTTGCAATTGCACTAGCAACGTCTTTAGATTTTCCTAAACCATGTCCTACAACACCAGCTTCATCACCAACTACTACTATAGCTGAAAAACCGAATGCACGACCACCTTTTGTTACTTTGGTAACTCTTTGTACACCAACCAAACGATCTTTAAGATCTAATCCACTTGGTTTTACTAATTCTGCACTTTTATATTTTTGATACATAATTTCTTAGAATTTAAGTCCTGCTTCTCTAGCTCCTTCAGCTAATGATTTTACTCTACCATGATATAAATATCCACCTCTATCAAAAGAGATTGTTTCTACACCAGCTTTTATAGCCTTTTCGCCTAAAGCCTTACCTACTAAAGCAGCTTTTTCAGTTTTATTTCCTTTTGAAGCAGCAATATCTTTATCTCTTGAAGATGCAGCACTGATTGTTTTACCAGTTACATCATCAATTATTTGAGCATAAATTTCTTTATTGCTTCTAAAAACAGATAATCTTGGTCTTGCTTCTGTACCAGAAACAATCTTGCGAATTCTGTTTTTTATTCTCTGTCTTCTATCTTTCTTTGTTAATGCCATAACTAAATTATTAAGCTGATTTACCTGCTTTTCTTCTAATTTGTTCACCTACAAACTTAATCCCTTTTCCTTTGTAAGGTTCTGGTTTACGGAAGCCACGTATTTTTGCAGCAACTTGACCAACTAATTGTTTGTCGTATGATGTTAATTTTACTATTGGGTTTTTCCCTTTTTCTGAAATTGTTTCAACTTTAACTTCTGGAGCTAAGTCTAAAACAATATTGTGAGAAAACCCTAAAGCTAAATCTAATTTTTGTCCTTGATTGCTTGCTCTGTATCCTACACCAACTAATTCTAATTCTTTAGTCCATCCTTTAGATACACCTTCAATCATATTACGCATTAATGATCTGTATAAACCATGTTTTGCTTTTTGATCTTTAGTATCAGAAGAGCGAGTAACGTATACATTACCTTCTTCAACTTTGATTTCAACTGAATCATAGTTTTGAGTTAACTCTCCTAATTTACCCTTAACAGTCACAACATTATCTTTAATGTCTACTGTTACGCCTTCTGGAATGGCTACTGGATTATTTCCTATTCTTGACATTTCTTATCGGCTTTTTTATTAGTAAACGTAACATAAAACTTCACCACCAACATTTTCTCTTTGAGCTTGTTTTGCTGTCATAACACCATGTGATGTTGAAACGATAGCAATACCAAGACCATTAAGAATACGAGGAAGCTCGTCTGAACCAGCATACTTACGTAGACCAGGTTTACTTATTCTTTGAATTTTCTTGATTACAGGTTCTTTTGTTTCCTTAGTATATTTTAAGGCTATTTTAATAGTACCTTGTACTGAAGAATCGTCAAACTTGTAACTTAAAATATATCCTTGTTCGAATAATATTTTAGTGATTTCTTTCTTTAAATTAGATGCAGGAATTTCTACCACTCTGTGGTTAGCACGCACTGCGTTTCTAATTCTTGTTAAATAATCCGCAATTGGATCTGTATTCATATCTATTAATTTGCGGTAGTGGTTTTCGAATTTTATACCGAACCTAATACCAATTTATAATTCTTTTTTGTTTACCAGCTTGCTTTCTTAACACCTGGGATTAACCCTTGATTTGCCATTTCACGAAATGTAACACGTGAAATTCCAAAAGTTCTCATGTAACCTCTAGGTCTTCCTGTTAATTTGCAACGGTTGTGCATTCGAACTGGAGAAGCATTTTTTGGTAACTTTTGTAATGCTTCATAATCTCCAGCTTCCTTTAAAGCTTTACGTTTTTCAGCATACTTAGCTACTGTTTTAGCTCTTTTTACCTCGCGGGCTTTCATTGATTCTTTAGCCATATCTTAGTTCTTTTGAAAAGGTAATCCTAATTCTGTTAATAATGATTTCGCTTCTTTATCTGTTTCAGCAGATGTTACAAATGTGATATCCATTCCAGAGATCTTGTTTACTTTATCGATATTAATCTCAGGGAATATGATTTGTTCAGTAATACCTAAATTGTAATTACCTCTACCATCAAATCCTGTTGCTTTAATACCGTTAAAGTCTCTAACTCTTGGCAATGCTGATGTTACTAAACGATCAAGAAATTCATACATTCTTTCACCACGTAAAGTCACTTTAGCACCAATTGGCATTCCTTTACGTAATTTAAAAGATGCAACGTCTTTTTTAGATATTGTTGCAACAGCCTTTTGCCCAGATATTTTTGTCATTTCGTCTATTGCATAGTCGATTAACTTTTTATCTGCAACAGCAGCACCAACTCCTTGAGAAATTACTATTTTCTGTAATTTAGGAACTTGCATTACATTGTTATATCCGAATTCTTCTGTAAGAGCAGACACTACTTTGTCCTTGTACTCTTGTTTTAATCTTGGAGTATAAGCCATAACTATATTACTTCATTAGATTTTTTAGCGAATCTCACTTTTTTATCGCCTTCCATTCTGTATCCAACTCTTGTTGTTTCTCCTTTAGAAGTTAACAATGATAAGTTAGAAATTTGAATAGCCGCTTCTTTTTCTACGATTCCTCCTTGAGGGCTTTGTGCACTTGGTTTCATATGTTTTTTGACCATGTTCACACCTTCAACAATCGCTTTATTCTTATCTGTTAATACAGTAAGCACTTTACCTTCAGTACCTTTGTGGTCACCTGCGATAACTTTTACTGTATCTCCTGATTTTATTTTAAGCTTTCCCATTTTATTATTTTTGTATTAAAGCACTTCTGGTGCTAATGATACAATTTTCATGAATTGTTTATCACGAAGTTCTCTTGCTACTGGTCCGAAAACACGTGTTCCTCTCATTTCTCCTGTAGGATTTAAAAGCACACATGCATTGTCATCAAATCTGATGTAAGATCCATCAGGTCTTCTAACTTCTTTTACAGTACGAACAACTACTGCTGTTGAAACTGCACCCTTTTTAATGTTTCCATTAGGTGTAGCATCTTTTACAGAAACAACTATCTTGTCTCCTACAGAAGCATATCTTCTTTTTGTACCACCTAGAACACGAATGGTTAATACCTCTTTTGCTCCAGTGTTATCAGCTACTTTTAATCTTGATTCTTGTTGTACCATAATTACTTAGCTCTTTCAATTATTTCTACTAGTCTCCAACACTTAGATTTACTTAAAGGTCGTGTTTCCATGATTCTTACAGTATCTCCTTCGTTACAGTCGTTTGTTTCGTCGTGTGCAACATATTTTTTTGTTTTTAACACGAACTTTCCATACATAGGATGTTTTACCTTTTTTACTTCTGAAACCACAATAGATTTCATCATTTTGTTACTAGTAACAACTCCTATACGTTCTTTTCTTAAGTTTCTTTTTTCCATCTTTCAGCAGAATACAATTATTGTACTTCTCTTTTAGTTAATTCCGTTGCAATTCTTGCCACTACACGTCTTACAGCGCGTAACTGAATTGGATTTTCAAGAGGAGATATTGCGTGAGCCATTTTCAGGTCAGCATAACTCTTTTTAGTTTCACCAAGTTTTTCTTGTAACTCAGCTGTAGATAGTTCTTTAACTTCTGATTGTTTCATAATACTTTTATCTTAAGCTTCGAAATCTCTAGCTATTATAAACTTAGTTTTAACTGGAAGTTTTTGTGCAGCCAAACGTAATGCTTCTTTAGCAATATCGTGAGATACTCCACCTACTTCAAATAACATTCTTCCTGGTTTTACCACAGCTACCCAATATTCAACAGCACCTTTACCTTTACCCATACGTACTTCAAGAGGTTTCTTTGTGATTGGCTTATCTGGAAATATTTTTATCCATAACTGACCTTCTCTTTTCATGTAACGTGTTGCAGCAATACGTGCAGCTTCTATTTGACGAGATGTAATAAAACATCCTGTTTCATGTATAGATTTAATTCCAAACATTCCACTTGAAAGTTGATGCCCTCTTTCGGCATTTCCTTTCATGCGTCCTTTTTGTTGCTTACGGAATTTTGTTCTTTTAGGTTGTAACATTTTTTCTTTTCTTTAAAAAATTACTTTCTTCTGCGTGGTTTGTTTTCTCTGTTTCCGCCACGTCCACCTTTTCCTTGTTTTTTAGATAAACCAACTAATGGAGAAAGTTCTCTTTTGCCATAAACTTCACCTTTCATGATCCATACTTTAACACCTAATCTACCATAAGTAGTGTGTGCTTCAACTAAAGCATAGTCAATGTCAGCTCTAAATGTTGATAAAGGAATTCTACCTTCTTTATAGTGCTCGTTACGTGCCATTTCAGCACCATTTAAACGACCACTAATTTGAATTTTAATACCTTCGGCATTCATACGCATTGTTGCAGCGATTGCCATTTTAATTGCACGTTTGTATGAAATACGATTTTCAATTTGACGAGCAACACTAGATGCTACTAAAAAGGCATCTAATTCAGGTCTTTTAATTTCAAAGATGTTTAATTGAACTTCTTTACCAGTAATCTTTTTAAGTTCTTCTTTTAACTTGTCTACCTCTTGTCCACCTTTTCCGATAATAATACCAGGTCTAGCAGTAGTGATAGTAACGGTTACAAGTTTAAGAGTTCTTTCGATGATTACTCTCGAAACACTAGCTTTTGATAAACGAGCGTGGATATACTTTCTGATTTTATCGTCTTCAGCAAGCTTATCTCCATAATCATTTCCTCCATACCAGTTAGATTCCCATCCTCTGATAATTCCTAAACGATTTCCTATCGGATTTGTCTTTTGTCCCATATCTCTATCTTAGCTTTGTGTGTTATTGTTAGCTCCAAGCACAAGTGTTACGTGATTAGATCTTTTTCTTATTCTATGTGCACGACCTTGAGGTGCTGGACGTAATCTTTTTAACATTGCGCCTCCATCAACTCTGATCTCTTTTACAAATAATTCAGCTTGTTCAATATCTGCATCTTCGTTTTTAGCTTGCCAGTTTGCAACTGCAGACAATAACAATTTTTCTAAACGACGTGATGATTCTTTTTGACTGAATCTTAAAATATTAAGTGCCTTTTCTACCTTTTCACCTCTTACTAAATCGGCTACTAAGCGCATTTTTCTTGGTGACGTAGGACAGTTATTAAGCTTAGCAAAAGCAACTTGCTTTTTTCCTTCCTTAATAGCGTCTGCCATTTGTTTTTTACGACTTCCCATTGCTCTTATTTTTTACCTTTGTTTTTAGCACCTGCATGTCCACGGAATGAACGCGTTGGTGAAAATTCTCCTAATTTATGACCTACCATGTTTTCAGTTACATAAACTGGAACAAATTGTCTGCCATTATGCACTGCTATAGTTTGACCAACAAAATCTGGAGTAATCATACTAGCTCTTGACCAAGTTTTGATTACAGTTTTCTTGTTAGCTTCAACGTTTTCAGCTACTTTCTTTTCTAATTTATAATGAACGTAAGGTCCTTTTTTTAATGATCTTGCCATGATTTATTATTTCTTTCTACGTTCAACAATATATTTATTACTCGCTTTAGTTTTAGAACGTGTTCTATAACCTTTAGCTGGAATTCCATTTCTAGAACGTGGATGTCCTCCTGAAGATTTACCTTCACCACCACCCATTGGATGATCAACTGGGTTCATTACTACTGGTCTAGTTCTTGGACGACGACCTAACCATCTTGTTCTACCTGCTTTACCAGATACTAACAATTGATGATCCGAGTTAGATATCACTCCAATAGTAGCCATACAGTTAACAAGAATTAATCTTGTTTCCCCTGATGGCAACTTAACTGTTGCAAATTTCCCATCTCTTGCCATTAATTGAGCAAAAGCACCAGCACTACGAGCCATAACAGCTCCTTGACCTGGACGTAACTCAATACATGAGATAATAGTTCCTAAAGGTATTTCACTTAATGGCATTGCATTTCCGATTTCTGGAGCAATTCCACTTTCGCCAGACACTACATTTTGCCCAACTTGTAATCCATTCTGAGCAACGATGTAACGTTTTTCACCATCTTGATAGTTCAATAATGCGATAAACGCTGTTCTGTTTGGATCGTATTCAATTGAAGCAACTTCTGCAGGAATACCAGCTTTGTTACGTTTGAAATCGATAACACGATACCTTTTCTTATGACCTCCACCTTTGTAGCGCATGGTCATTTTTCCTTGACTGTTTCTACCACCTGAACGTTTTTTCGGAGCTAATAAACTTTTCTCCGGCTTATCAGTAGTAATGGCGTCAAATCCGTTTACTACTCTAAAACGCTGTCCTGGTGTGATTGGTTTTAATTTTCTTACTGACATTTTTGTCTAATTACATATTAGCGTATAAATCAATCGTCTCACCTTCCGCCAGTTGTACAATTGCTTTTTTAACAGCATTTGTTTTACCATGTTGAATACCAGTTTTTGTGAACTTAGTTTTTCTATCTGGACGGACATTTATAGTGCGAACTTTTTCAACAGAAACACCATAAGCAGCTTCAACTGCTTTTTTGATTTCTACCTTGTTCGCCTTAGTATTCACTTGAAAGCTAAAGCAATTACGAAGCTCGCTTGCATTAGTTGCTTTTTCTGTGATTATTGGTTTAATTAAGATGTTCATCTGTTTCTTATTTACTTAAATTCGTTTCAATTCCTTCTAAAGAGCTCTCTAAAAGTATCACTTGATTTGCATTTAAAATCTTGTAAGTACTTAATTCTGAACTAGTTACAACTTCAGACCCTTTTAAATTGCGTGACGACAAATATACATTATTATTTGACGCTCCCAACACAAAGAGAGATTTTTTGTTTTCTAAGTCTAAAGCCTTTAAAACAGCAGTGAAATTTTTAGTTTTTGGAGCATCAAAATTGAAGTCTTCTAAAACTGTAATCGCTTTCTCTCCAGCCTTAATTGTAAGTGCCGATTTACGAGCTAAACGCTTCACATTTTTGTTTAATTTGAATCCGTAGTTTCTAGGTCTTGGACCAAACATACGTCCACCACCTTTAAATACACCAGACTTTATACTTCCTGCACGAGCAGTACCTGTTCCTTTTTGCTTTTTAATCTTACGTGTACTTCCAGAAATCTCAGCTCTTTCTTTAGATTTGTGAGTTCCTTGTCTTTGGTTTGCTAAATATTGTTTAACATCCAAATACACAGCATGATTGTTAGGCTCAATTGCAAACACATCTTTAGAAAGGTCTACCTTTCTACCTGTGTCTTTTCCGTTTACGTCTAAAACTGCTACCTTCATTATTTCTCAATGGTTACATAAGAGTTTTTGTGACCAGGAACACACCCTTTTACAACAAGTAGGTTCTTTTCAGCCACTACTTTTAAAACTCTTAAATTTTCAACTTTCACTTTATCAGTTCCCATTCTTCCAGCCATTTTCATTCCTTTAAATACTCTTGCAGGATATGAAGCCGCTCCAATAGAACCTGGTGCTCTTAAACGGTTATGTTGTCCGTGAGTAGCTTGACCTACACCACCAAAACCGTGACGTTTTACAACACCTTGAAAACCTTTACCTTTTGAAACTCCAGAGATATCTACGAATTCTCCTTCGATAAAGTGCTCTACAGTAATTGCATCACCTAATTTGTACTCCTTATCAAAACCTTTGAATTCAACGACTTTGCGTTTTACAGAAGTTCCTGCCTTTTTAGCGTGACCAAGGTCTGCTTTAGTAGCACTTTTTTCTGTCGCGTCATCGAAACCTAATTGAAGAGCTGAATAACCATCTACTTCTTCAGTTCTGACTTGGGTAACGATACATGGTCCAGCTTCGATTACTGTACATGGAATGTTCTTTCCATTTTCATCGAAAATGCTGGTCATACCGATTTTTTTTCCTATTAACCCAGACATATTTATTAATTATTAATTATTACTTACTTTTTATTAAAACTCAAGGCTGAAAAATACGTTTCAGCCTTGAATTGTATTTTTCCGTTTTTCCTTAACCATCGTTAAGGACATGTTTTACCTTTACTTACACCTTAATCTCAACTTCAACGCCGCTAGGTAATTCAAGCTTCATTAAAGCATCAATTGTTTTAGAAGAAGACGAATAAATATCTAATAATCTCTTGTAAGAGCTTAATTGAAATTGTTCTCTTGACTTCTTATTTACGTGTGGTGAACGTAATACAGTGAAAATTTTCTTGTGAGTTGGTAATGGGATTGGTCCAGTTACAACAGCTCCAGTACTTTTTACTGTTTTTACAATCTTATCAGCAGATTTATCTACTAAGTTGTGATCGTATGACTTTAATTTTATTCTGATTTTCTGACTCATTTTCTTAGATTTTAAGCTTCTACACCTTTAGCTGCTTTAATAACTTCTTCAGATATATTTGAAGGCGTTTCAGCATAGTGAGAAAATTCCATTGTTGATGTTGCACGTCCTGAAGACAATGTTCTTAATGTTGTTACATAACCAAACATTTCTGATAAAGGTACGTTAGCTTTAACAGTTTTTGCTCCTGCTCTGTCTCCCATATCATTTACTTGTCCTCTACGACGGTTAAGATCTCCTACAATATCACCCATATTTTCTTCAGGTGTAATAACCTCAAGTTTCATTATAGGCTCCATGATTACCGCTTTTGCAGCTTTTGCAGCAGCCTTAAATCCTAATTTTGCAGCTAATTCGAATGATAATTGATCCGAATCCACATCGTGATACGATCCATCTGTTAATGTTACTTTCATCGCATCAACTTCGTATCCTGCCAATGGACCATTAATCATAGCCATTTTGAATCCTTTTTCAATTGAAGGGATAAATTCTTTAGGAACATTACCACCTTTAATCTCTGAAACGAATTCTAATCCAACTTTTCCTTCTTCAGCTGGTTCAAGTGTAAATACAATATCAGCAAATTTACCACGACCACCAGATTGTTTTTTGTATACCTCTCTGTGATCAGCTTTTCTTGTAATTGCTTCTTTGTATTCTACTTGTGGTTGACCTTGGTTTACTTCAACTTTAAATTCACGACGTAAACGATCAACAATAATATCTAAGTGAAGCTCACCCATTCCAGAAATAATAGTCTGTCCTGAGGCTTCATCTGTTCTTACTGTAAATGTTGGATCTTCTTCAGCTAATTTACCTAAAGCCATTCCTAATTTATCAACATCAGCTTTTGTTTTAGGCTCAACCGCAATACCAATTACTGGATCAGGGAAGTTCATTGATTCTAATACAATAGGATGTTTTTCATCAGACATGGTATCACCTGTCTTGATGTCTTTAAATCCAACTGCTGCTCCAATATCACCTGCTTCGATAAAATCGATAGCATTTTGTTTGTTAGAGTGCATTTGATAAATACGAGAGATACGCTCTTTTTTACCTGAACGATTGTTCAAGATATAAGAACCTGCATCTAAACGACCAGAATATGCACGGAAGAATGCTAAACGACCAACAAAAGGATCTGTAGCAATTTTAAATGCTAAAGCAGAAAATGGTTCGCTAACACTTGGCTTACGTCTTTCTTCTTTTTCGGTATCAGGATTAACACCTACAACACTTTCTCTATCTAATGGAGAAGGTAAATAACGACATACAGCATCTAATAAAAACTGCACACCTTTGTTTTTGAATGAAGAACCACAAACCATAGGTATGATAGCCATATCCATTACAGCAGCACGAAGAGCAGCATGCACTTCTTCTTCTGTAATAGAATCTTCATCTTCCATGAATTTTTCTAATAAGTTCTCATCATAAGTCGCTACTTCTTCAATAAGTAACGCTCTATATTTTTTTGCTTCTGCTTTAAGCTCTTCAGGAATCTCAATAACATCAAAAGTTGCTCCTTGAGTTTCATCATGCCAAACAATAGCTCTGTTTTTTACTAAATCTACAACACCTTTAAAATCAATTTCGTCACCAATGTTTAATACAATTGGCACTGCGTTAGATTTTAACATGTCTTTTACTTGTTGACAAACTGCCATAAAGTTGGCTCCTTGACGATCCATTTTATTAACAAAACCGATTCTAGGAACTTTATAATTATCAGCTAATCTCCAGTTTGTTTCAGACTGTGGCTCAACACCATCAACAGCACTAAATAAAAATACTAAACCATCAAGTACACGTAACGATCTATTTACTTCAACTGTAAAATCAACGTGACCAGGAGTATCAATAATATTAAAATGATACGGCATCGTTTCATCTGTTGGCTGACCATTCTTAAGTGGAAAATTCCAAGTACAAGTAGTTGCAGCAGACGTGATTGTTATACCTCTTTCTTGCTCTTGTTCCATCCAGTCCATTGTAGCAGCACCATCATGTACTTCTCCAATTTTATGAGAAACTCCAGTATAGTAAAGAATACGCTCTGTCGTTGTTGTTTTTCCTGCGTCAATGTGCGCAGCGATCCCTATATTTCTTGTATATTTTAAATCTCTTGCCATTTCTTAAAATCTAAAGTGTGAGAATGCTTTGTTTGCCTCTGCCATTTTATGAGTATCAACTCTTTTCTTAACAGCTGCTCCTTCTTCTTTAGCTGCAGCTAATACTTCCGCTGCTAATTTTTGAGCCATAGATTTCTCGTTTCTTTTTCTAGAATAGCTAATAAGCCATTTCATTGCTGTTGAAACTTTACGGTCTGGACGAATTTGCATTGGAATTTGAAATGTCGCTCCACCAACTCTACGACTACGTACTTCTACGTGAGGCATAACGTTTGATAAGGCATCTTTCCAGATTTCTAAAGCTGTTTTTTCGTCGTTGTTTTTCTTTTCTTCTACAATATCAATTGCATCGTAGAAAATTTTAAAAGCTACTGACTTCTTTCCGTCCCACATCATCATGTTAACAAAACGTGTTACTAACTGATCGTTAAATCGTGGATCTGGTAAAAGCGGTCTTTTTTTCGCTGCTCTTTTTCTCATGTCTTCTTCTTAAAGTTTTTTAATTACTTCTTAGGGCGTTTTGCACCATACTTAGATCTACGTTGTGTTCTACCTTGTACACCTGCTGTGTCTAAAGCACCACGAACAATGTGATATCTAACTCCTGGCAAATCTTTTACCCTTCCACCTCTAACTAATACTATCGAGTGCTCTTGCAAATTATGTCCTTCTCCTGGAATGTATGCGTTAACTTCATTACCATTGGTTAACCTTACCCTTGCAACTTTACGCATTGCTGAGTTAGGTTTCTTTGGTGTTGTTGTATAAACACGCGTACATACTCCACGTCTCTGAGGACAAGAATTTAAAGCAGCCGATTTACTCTTCTTAGTTATTTTGGCTCTTCCTTTTCTTACTAATTGTGAAATTGTTGGCATATTATTTTATAATATTATTTTATAACCCTCATATTAGAGGGCTGCAAAGGTAGAAATTAAAATGAATTATTCAAACCATAATGAATTAATTTTACCACTTATTTTAAATTTAATTTCTACTCTATATTATTTAATTTGATTTTCCGTTAGATTTACATAAAAATTAAACTCTTGGACAACATTCGTCATTTATTATTTTCTTCTGTTTTATTGATGCTAAGTTATTCCAATATTTCATCTCAAAATCTTACCCTAAACATATTTGGAGTTGATGAGGCTGAAACAAATATTATCGATTCACTATCGTATAAAAAATCCTTCATCAATTATAAAACTTTAAATGAAGAAGTATTACTATTGAACAAAAAACTTCAGAACTTAGGATACATAGAAAATAAGCTCCTTAAAACAGAAAAAACTAACGATTCGACTTATCAATCAACTTTTAGTTTAAAACAACGTTTTTACACCATATATATATACTATAATAAAAATTTAATTTCTCAAGACTTAATTAAAGCTGTCACAGAAGATTTTAATGACATCTATTTTACACTTCCTATTACTAAAATTGAAAGTGTTTTAAGTTTTATAAATTCGGAGCTGGCAAATAGAGGGTTACCTTTTGTGAAATTAAACCTACAGTATATTGAAAAGATGGACGCTCAAAATTTAAAAGCCAATTTGTTAGTAGATGAAAATTCTGAACGATATATTGATAAAGTTGTTGTAAAAGGATACGAGCTATTTCCTAAAAATTATATCAAACATTTTTTAAAAATAAAAAAGAAACAGCTATTTAATTTAAATGCTGTTAAAAAGAAAACTGAACGTCTAAATGATTTATCATTCACTAGCCAAGCTAGATCTCCTGAAGTGTTGTTCACTACAGATTCTACAACCTTATATTTATATCTTGAAAAAACAAAAAGCAATACGTTTGATGGCTTTTTAGGTTTTGGAACAAACGAAACCACGAACAAAATTGATTTTGATGGATATCTAAATCTTACTTTAGAAAATAATTTAAATTATGGCGAGCAATTTAAGCTTATATATAAGAGTGATGAAAATGAACAAAAAACATTTGATGCCAATTTAACCTTACCCTATTTATTTGGTCTGCCTTTCGGAACGGAGTTAGCATTGAATATTTTTAAGAAAGACTCCACTTTCACAACTGTAAATCAAGGTGCAAATATTTTTTATCAAATAAATTCAAAACACAGAATAACATCTGGTATTAATATTGTGCAATCTAACAATCTATTAGATCAACAAACTTCGACTATAGACATTCAAGATTATAGCTCTACTTTTTTCAAAACAAGATATTCGTATAGAAAATTAACATTATATGACATCTTGTTTCCTATCGATATGTTTGTTGATACATCTCTAGGATTCGGAAATCGCAGTTCAAACCAAAAAGATGAACAACAAACTGAGATAAAACTAACTGTTTCAAAAATTTTAAATCTTGATGACAAAAATAGTTTTTATATAAGAGCTTTAGGAAATTCATTATTATCAGACTCCTATTTTATAAATGAACTTTTTAGGTTTGGCGGAATAAATTCCATCAGAGGATTTGAAGAAAACAGTGTGCTAGCCTCACACTATGGTTTGATAAATCTAGAATATCGTTATCGTTTGAATTCTTCCATTTACACACATACTATAACGGATGCAGCATATTTTGATAATAAATTAACTGACTCAAAAGAAAAATTATTCGGGTTTGGTTTTGGCTTTGGAATTCTAACTAAAGCTGGATTACTTAAACTTAATTATGCAAATGGAAAGAGCGAAAATCAAAAATTTAAGTTCTCAAATTCTAAAATTCACCTCAGTCTTAACGCCATTTTTTAACAAAACCTTTGGTTTTAAAAGCGGTTTTCCAAAAAAAAATTAAAATTTTAGCAAATAATAATTGCTTTATTAACTTTTTATTATGATTTTTGGCGTAGACTAATTCAAATAAATTATAAAATGAAAACAAAGTTTAGTGGAATTTTAACGCTATTACTGGCGTTTGTTGTGCAATTGACATTTGCACAGGAAAAAACAATTTCAGGGACAGTTTCAGATAATTCTGGAATGCCTCTTCCTGGGGTTAATATTATTGTAAAGGGAACTACAAATGGAACTCAAACTGATTTTGATGGAAACTACAGCATCAATGCAAGTGTGGGAAACATATTAACCTTTACCTATGTAGGTCTTAAATCAGTTGAACAAACTGTTGGAGCTGCTAATACTATTAACGTTACCATGGAAGAAGATGCAGCTGTACTTGATGAGGTAGTTGTAACCGCACAAGGTATTAAGAGAGAGAAAAAAGCTCTTGGTTATGCTGTAAGTGAGGTAAGTGCTGAGGAAATCGAGAATCGTACAGAAGGTGATGTTGCTAGAGTATTATCTGGTAAAGCTTCAGGTGTTCAAATTACATCTGCTAGTGGTACTTCAGGTTCTGCTACAAACGTTGTAATTAGAGGTTACACATCTATTACTGGAAGTAACCAGGCGTTATTCGTTGTAGATGGTGTTCCTTTTAGTAGTGATACTAATGCACAAGGTAGTTTTGTTAGTGGTAACGTTGGATCTTCTAGATTCTTGGATTTAGATCCTAATAACATCGCTAGTGTAAACGTACTTAAAGGTCTTGCTGCTGCAACACTTTATGGTACAGCTGGTAAGAATGGTGTTATTGTAATTACTACAAAATCTGGTGCTGGTGGTAGTGCTGGTCCAAAAAAGACTGAAATATCTGTAAGCCAATCATATTTCGTAAATGAAATCGCATCATTACCAGATTACCAAAACAAATATGGTGGTGGTTTTGACCAATCATTCGGATGGTTCTTCTCTAACTGGGGACCTGGTTTCGCACCTGATGGAGTTGATGGATACTTGAATGATCCAGCTGGAATTATTCAGCCTGACGGAACTGTTGAGCACCCTTATGGTTCTTCTGCGTTCTTGAACAACTTCTTAGGAGGTAACAATATCTTAAACCAAACATATACTGGTCAAAGATATGCTTGGCAACCATATAATAGTGTTGAAGAATTCTTCAGATCTGGTGGTGTAAGTAATACATCTTTAAACATTAGAGGAGCTTCAACAGATGGTAATTTATCATACAACGTAAACTACGGTCATTTAGATGAAACAGGATTTACTCCAGGAAACGCTATTTTAAGAAATACGCTTTCAGTTGGTGGTCGTGCTAAGTTGTCAAACAAGTTTACAATTAATGCGTCATTAAACTACTCTCGAAATAAAGTAACATCTCCTCCTGTTGCAGTTTCTTTTGGTAACGGTACTGCTGGATGGTCAACATTTGGTAACGTATTCTTTACACCAAGAAACGTAGATTTAATGGGATTAGAATTTGAACTTCCAGAGAATGGTGGAAGTATCTATTATCGTAATGGTAATGATATTATAAACCCAAGATGGTCAGTTAAAAATGCTCAAAATGGACAGATGACTAACCGTATTTTTGGTACTGCTACGTTAATGTATGAATTTAATGATAATTTAAATTTAACATATCGTGCAGGTATTGACTGGTATAATGAAAGAAACAATGCGCAATCAAATAAAAATGGTGTTAACTTTAACGCAGCAATTTTCGGATTCTATAATACATGGGATAACAACGTTAGTATTTGGGATCATTTCGTAGCGTTAGGAGGAAATTATAACTTAACTAATGATGAAAGATTAGGTGTTACTTTTACAGCTGGTGCAACAAGCCGTTCTAGAGAATATAGTAGATTAGGTGTTGCTAGTCAAGGTCAGATCGTATTTGGCTTAATGGCTCATGGAAACTTCTCTAATCAAGCACCTATCCAGGCATATTCTAAACAAAATATTCTTGGGGTATTTGGTGAAGCTACATTTGATTGGGATAACTATGCCTTCTTAACTTTATCTGGTAGAAAGGATTGGGTATCTAACTTCATTAACAATAGTCGTTTTTACCCAAGTGTTAGTGCTTCATTCTTACCAACTGCTGCTTTTGAAGGATTTAAATCTGCAAGTGGTAAAGGTTTAAACTATTTAAAGCTTAGAGCTGGTCTTGGAAATTCTGCAGGTTTCACTGGTGGATATCCAACAACAACTCCTGTTGACCAAGTTACTCAAGTTAATGGAGGTGCTATAGGCCCAATAACAATTAACTCTGTGAACGACTTTAGAGCTAATCCAGACTTAAAGCCTGAATTAGTAAGTGAGTTCGAAGTAGGTTTTGATTCTAAATTTTGGGATAATAGAGTAAATTTAAATGTATCTTGGTTTGATAGACAAACAAAAGATTTAATTGTATTCACTCCTTTATCTCCATCTTCTGGATTTACGTCAACACAAACAAATATTGGTAAAGTTGAAGGTGATGGATGGGAAGTTGATTTATCTGTTGACTTATTTAAAAGTGATGGCAATGGATTTAACTGGAATTCAAGAATGAACTTCACTAAGAGTGAGCAAATCGTTACAGATTTAGCTGATGATCAAATTATTTATACAGGATTTACAGATCCAGGAAACGCAGCTATCGAAGGAGAGCAACTAGGTGTTATTGTAGGTACTAGAATTAAGAGAGATGCTGATGGTAACTTATTAGTTGATACTTCTGGTAATTATGTTAGCGAAGGTAACATAGTTTTACCTGACGGTCGTTCAATTACTCCAATAATCGGTAATCCAAACCCTGATTATGTAATGAACTTTATTAACAGTTTATCTTACAAAAACTTCAACTTAGGTTTCCAAATAAGTCATACTAAAGGTGGTGATATTTATACATCTACTGTATCTACATTGCTTGGTCGTGGTCTTATCCCAGAAGACAGAAAGAATACATTCATTCTTCCTGGTATTTCTGAAGCAACTGGATTACCAAATACATTGCAAATTAATAACTCATCTTATTATTTTAACAATGTTTTATTCGGTCCTTCTGAATTACAAGTATGGGATGGTTCTGTAGTTAGATTACAAGAAGTTTCTTTTGGGTATTCTTTCCCAGAAAAATTCTTAGACAAAACACCATTCGGATCATTATCTATTACAGCTAGTGGTTTCAACTTATGGTATGATGCATATAATACACCTGAGGCAGCAAACTTTGATCCAAACGTTGCTGGTACTGGTGTTGGAAATGGTAGAGGATTTGACTTTTTAAATGGTCCAGCTTCTAAACGTTATGGTTTAAGTATAAAAGCATCATTCTAATAAAAAAAAAGGAACATAAGACGCAACCTTCTTAAAGTTGTTGCATCTTATTAATAAAATCACAATTATGAAAAATATTTATAAGTTTTTAATTTTAACATTTGTAGTCTCTGGCTCAATGTTTTACTCGTGTGAGACAACAGAATTAGATCTGCTTGTCGATCCAACTGATTTAACAACTGCAGATCCGGACTTATTATTAAATCAAATTCAATTAAATTTTAGATCTTCTATGATTACTTTTAATGATAGAGGTGCTGATTTAGGTAGAGTTGATTATATGTTCGGAAGAAATTATTTCAACAATTTTGGAGCAGGAACTGTTTCAGGTCCTTGGAATAATTTATATAGTGGTATGCTTCCAGATATTTCTGCTATTGAGGCAGCTAACTCACCGGATAACGATTTATCTTTTCATTTAGGTATATCTAAAGCCATGCAAGCAACAATAATGATCAACCTAGTAGATTACTTAGGTGACATTGTTTATTCTGAAGCTAATAATCCAGGTGAATTTCCGTTTCCTAATCTAGATGATGATGCTGCAGTATATGCTGCTGCAATGGATCTTTTAGATGAAGCTAAAGGATATCTTAATGGTGCAACACTTGGAACTGCAACTGATTTATATTATGGTGGTGATGCATCAAAGTGGATTAAGTTTGCTAATACAATGCAAATGCGTGCTAACTTAGCAATGGGTAACTACCCTGCAGTAATTAATGCTACAAACGTTATTTCTAGTTCAGCTGATGATTTACAGTTCAGTTACGGAACTCAAGAATTAGCGCCAGATACTCGTCACCCAAGTTATATTGGTGATTACAGATCTGATGGTGCTAACACTTATTTCTCAAACTGGTTAATGAATTTAATGGTTGGTCAATATGGTGATTTCACTCCATTAATTGGAGGACCTGAGCCAGATCCAAGAAGACGTTTCTATTTTTACAGACAAAATTGGAGAACTCCTGGAAATTATGCTCTGTATGAAGATGTAGATGGTTTATTTGGTGCTCCAGGTACTATTTATCTATCAAACGGTGCACCCAACGGAGAGACACTTCAGTGTTCTTTACAAGAAACACCGACTCATTTACAATTTACTGCTCAAGAATCAATCTGGTGTTCAGTACAAATGGGATATTGGGGTAGAGATCATGGTAATGATGAAGGAACGCCTCCAGATAACTTTACAAGAACTGCTAGTGGTGTTTATCCAGCTGGTGGTAGCTTTGATGGTCGTGAAGATGTATTCCCTTATGTTGGAGCTTCAATTGGTGCGACTTATGGACAACAAGTTGGATTAGGTAACGGTGGCGGTGGAGCCGGTATTGAGCCTATTATGCTTGCTTCGTTTGTTGATTTTTATAGAGCAGAAGCTTATTTAGCTTCAAACGATCCTGCTAATGCTGCAACTTATTTACAAGCTGGTATAACAAAGTCTATTGCTAAAGTTCAATCTTTCGGAGGCTTAGATCCAGACGCAAATCAACATGGCGTTTTAGATTCAGCTACTGATTCAGGTAGAATTGCAACTTTTATCTCAGAGACTATGGCTGCATTTAATGCTGCTCCTTTAACATCGGCTTTAGATGGATTAGGATGGCCTGTTGAGAAAGATAAAATGGATATTTTAGGAGAACAGTTAGCAGTAGCTCAATTTGGTGCTGGTAATGATATGTTTAACTTTATAAGAAGAACCGGACATCCAAGAACTTTATCAAGATCACTTGAAGAAGTTCCAGGTACTTTCCCAAGAACAGTTTTGTATCCAGGTGGAGAAGTTTCATCTAACCCTAACCTTAATCAAAGATTAGATTTAAATACTCAAGTGTTTTGGGATACTGGAGTTACAAATCCGGCTAATTAATATTAAAAAAAATAATTATGAAAAACACATTTAGAATTTTATTTTCATTACTTATAGTTACTTCAATTATATCTTGTCAAAAAGAAGAAGGTACTATATATGATGTATTAGATTATGAAACTGGAGCAGTATTAAGAACGCTTAGTGTAGATAACGCACTTTACAACTCTAGTGAACCAACTTCTGCATTCGTAGTAACTGTTGAAGAACAAGATGAAAAAGATGGTGGATTATTAGAAAGTGTTGATATATATGTTTCATTAAGAGATTTAACTCCTGATAATGGTACTGCCGTAGCAGTTGATAAATTCGTTAAATCATTTGATGCATCTTATTTCACAACGTCTCCAGTTGGTTTACCAATGGCTACGTTAAGTGCAACATATGCTGAATCATTTGGAGCATTAGGTTTACCGGCTAGCGATGTTCAACCAGGTGATTTATTTCAAATGGAGTTAAGATTAAACTTAACTGATGGTAGAACATTTGGAAAAAGTAGTGCTGCAGGTATTATTACAGGTGGATTCTTTGCTTCTCCTTTTTCTTATAATGCTTTAATTACTTGTTCTCCTCAACCTGGAGATTACACAGTAGACATGCACGATTCTTATGGCGATGGATGGCAAACTAACACTGGAAATGGTGGTGATGGTATTCGCGTTAATATTGACGGAACAATTGTTGTAGTTGCGATGTGCTCACCTTATGGTGGAAGTAATGTTGGAAGTGACTGCGATCCTGCTCAAGGACTTTGTGTAACGGGAGATTACTATGATGCTACTGACATTGTTACAATTCCTGCTGGAACTGCATCAGCGACTTGGAACTTCCCTGGAGATAATTATGGTGAAATTTCGTTCGAAGTATATGGTCCAGGTGGTGAAGAGCTTTATGTTGGAGCTCAAGGTGAAACTGCGCCAGGATTATTACCAATTACATTATGTGCTCAATAATTTGAACATCATTTATAAAAAAAAAGAGCCTTTTTAAGGCTCTTTTTTTATTTTTGCAATACTCCTGAAATTATTAGTTATAATTAAGATGCAAATGTATAATAGATTATTTATTCTAACAGCCTTATCATTTTTAATAAGCTCTTGCAAAAATGATACTACTACAAATGACAATCAAACTTTTGACCATGTCAACAAAACGACTTCCTTATCAAATTTTCAAAAGGTATCCGCTGAAAATAGTGGAATATCTTTTAATAATAACATAACGCACGATCTTAAAACTAAATTTAATCTGTTTGACTACGATTTCTTTTATAATGGCGCTGGTGTAGGCATCGAAGATTTAAATAATGATGGATTAAAAGATATTGTTTTTGTTGGAAACCAAGTTCCTAATAAAATATTTATTAATAAAGGTGGATTACAGTTTGAAGATATTACTAATACAGCCAATATAAATACAAACAAAAACTGGGCAAATGGTGTCACTTTTGCCGATGTAAATAATGATGGATGGATGGATATTTATATCTCGCAAGGAGGTCCTCACAATAAAACGTCAAGAAATAATTTACTTTTCATAAATAAAAAGGACAATAGCTTCGAAGAACAAGCTGAATATTATGGTTTGAATGATACCGGAATCAGTACCCAAACTGTATTCTTTGATTATGACAAAGATGGTGATCTAGACTGTTTTGTAATGAACGAAAATGATTATTATGGAACTGATCCAAGTCAATTCTTTTCTATTTTAAGTGATAAAACTAAACTTAAAGAAAATTCCAGTCATCTATACAAAAACGAAAATGGAAAATTTGTAAATGTGACCGAAAATAGTGGACTTTTAAAAGCAACTTTCGGTTTAGGCTTGGGCATTAGTGATATCAATAATGACACTTGGCCAGACATTTATATTGCTAATGATTACTATGTTCCGGATATGATGTATTTAAATAACCAAGATGGAACTTTTACCGATGTTATTAAAGAAACAACCAAACAAGTAGAATTCTATGGTATGGGACTTGATATTGCCGACCTTAATAATGATAACCTAAATGACATATTCGTTTTGGATATGGCTGCCAGTGATCACATACGTTCCAAAACACTCATGGCTTCCATGAACGTTCCTGGTTTTGATTTACTTACCAATACTTTGGGGTTACAATATCAATACATGTATAATGCTGTGCAGCTTAACATTGGTAATAATAAATATATTAATACCGCACAGCTAACAGGAATGTCTAAAACAGATTGGAGTTGGGCTGCACTTATATTCGATACAGATTTAGATTCCAAGGAAGATGTCTATGTTACAAATGGTTATAGACGCTATGCTTTAGACAACGATTCAAGAATGAAAGTTGCCCAAGCAAAACAGCAATATGGGACTAACATTCCCCTCAGTATAAAAGAAAAAATCTATAATGACTTACCTTCAGAGAAGTTACCTAATATTCTTTATAAGAATGAAGGAGATTTGCATTTTGAAAATGTGACAGCACTCTCTGATTTAAATGAACCTTCTTTTTCAAATGGTGCAGCTTATAGTGATTTAGATAACGATGGTGACTTAGATATTGTCGTAAATAATATGGATTCAGAAGCTTTTCTTTTTCAGAATATGTCTATTGAAAATAATTCGGGAAACTTTTTAAAAATAGTTACTAAAGGAAAGACTTCTGAAGATTTTGCAAAAGTTCAAATTTCGTTCAACGGACTTAAAAAGACCAAAGAATCATCACGTGTAAGAGGATATCTATCTGCCGTTGATAAAACTATACATTTTGGTCTAGGAAAGGCTCAAATGATAGATACAATAGCAGTTTATTGGCCTTCAGGAAAATATCAAGAAGTCTATAATACGCCCTCAAACTCTACCCTTACATTTAATGAATCTGAAGCCACTTTAAATGGTATATTGAAATTAGAGGAATCAAATTTCAAATTAAAACAAAATAATCAATTATTAGCTTTTACTCATAAGGAGAATGAATTTAATGATTTCATCAAAGAAGGTTTATTACCATATAAGCAATCTACATTAGGTCCATTAATCTCAAAAGGAGACGTCAATGGCGATCAAAAAGATGATATTTACATTGGTGGTGCTAAAGGACAGTCTGGTCAATTATTCATACAAACCAATTCTGGTTTTAAAGCAGTAAATGTAGCTGCTTTTACAAACGATTCTCAATATGAAGATATGGAAGCTCTGTTTGTTGACATTGACAACGATGGCGATAATGATTTGTATGTTGTAAGTGGAGGAAGTGAATTTTTTGAACGCTCCATAGACTTAAGTGACAGGTTATATATGAATGATGGCAAAGGTGGCTTTACAAAGGCACAATCCTCAGAATTGGACGTTTATACTATTAGTGGAAAATCTGTAGCAAGAGTTGATTATGATAACGATGGTGATTCTGATATTATAGTTGGTAATAGAATTAAACCACAACAATTTCCAATACATGAGCCTTCAATTATTTATCAAAACAATAATGGCGTTTTAACCAATGTAACTGGTCAAGTTGCACCAGAATTTGAAGATTTCGGTATTATTAATAAAGTTATCGCGACAGATTTTAACAATGATGGTTGGCAAGATTTTATTGCTGTTGGTGAATGGACTTCGGTTGGAATATTTATTAATTATAATGGTGTTTTTGAGAATATTGCTTCTAAAAGTGGTCTAGATAAAGAAAAAGGTTGGTGGTTTAATGTTACTGAAACAGATATAAATAATGATGGTTATAAAGATTACTTGCTTGGTAACGTTGGAAAAAACATCAAGTTTAAGGTTTCAGTTGATAAGCCACTTCGAGTATATGCGGCAGATTTTGATGCAAATGGAACCAATGATTTAGTATTAAGTTATAAATACAACGATGTTTTTGTTCCTGCTCGTGGTCGTGAATGTACTTCACAACAAATGCCTTTTATTGCTGAAAAAATTCCAACATTTAATGAATTTGCAAACGCTAGCCTTCAGGATATATATGGTGAAAGTTTAAATACAGCCTACAATAGAGAAGCAAATCAATTTTCATCAATGATATTAATTAATAATGGGGATGACACTTTTAAAAAAGTAAAACTTCCTATGTTGGCTCAAACCATGCCAATTTTAGATGCCGCCATTTTAGATTTTAATAACGATGGTTATGAAGACTTGGTTGTAGTTGGCAACATATATAACACTGAAGTAGAAACACCTCGATTAGATAATCCTTTCGGATTAATACTTGTTTCAAACACAAAGGATGGCTACGATATTGTAGAACCTAAAGATTCTGGATTTTATTTAAATGGTAATGCAAAATCTGTTGAAACTATTGCAATGAATGGCAAAACATACATCATAGTGGCACATAATAACAGTACAACTGAAGTATTTGAATACTAACTAATTTTAATTTTTTGAACACACTATGGAAAATAACTCCAAAATTTTTGGTATCAGAACCGTAATTGAAGCCATAAACTCAGGAACAACAATTGATAAGGTTTTTATTCAAAAAGGATTGCGTGGTGAATTGTTTCAAGAATTAGAAAGCTTACTTAGAAAAGAAGAAGTAAATACATCTTACGTTCCAGTTGAAAAGCTAAATAGATTATCAGATAAAAACCATCAAGGTGTCGTTGCTTTAATTTCGCCAATTGAATTTTATGACCTTGATGACTTAGTTCTCAATGTTATAGAATCTGGTAAAACCCCTCTTTTCTTGCTCCTTGACCAACTTAGTGATGTTAGAAATTTTGGAGCCATTATCAGAACCGCAGAATGTACTGGAGTTAACGGAATCATTATTCAGAAAAAAGGTGGCGCTCCAGTTAATGCAGATACTGTGAAAACAAGTGCTGGAGCAGTTTTTAAAGTTCCGATTTGTAAAGTAGATCATATAAAAGATGCTATGTTTCATCTTCAAGCTTCTGGTATAAAAGTGATTGCAGCTACTGAAAAAACTGATAATACCTTATACGATGTTTCATTTAAAGAGCCATGCGCTATTATTATGGGCTCTGAAGGCAAAGGTATTACGCCTTCAATATTGAAACTCGCCGATGCAACTGCAAAGCTGCCTATATTAGGAGAAATTGAATCGTTAAATGTTTCTGTAGCTTGTGGTGCTTTCCTTTATGAAGTGGTTAGGCAACGTCGTTAATCTTCCTTGTTACTTTTAAATTGATAGGTGATTCTTATTTTATAAGGCTCGTCGTCTATCTTTTCTTCAGGTTCTTCTGGGCGTTCAATAAAATTGCCGTTTTCATCGAAGTGTTTTAAAAAAGGATCGTCGTCTTCATTATATCCTTCTTCTTCCCATTTATATTTTTTGGGTTTAGCTATTGATTTTCTAAAAACTAGAGCAAAAACAAACCCAACGATTAAACCAGATAAATGACCTTCCCAAGACATGTTTTCCTTAATTGGAAAAACATACCAAATCATACTTCCATAAAGAAAAACAACCAACAAGGACAATGCTATAAGCCTAAAGTGTTTTGCAAAAATGCCTTTGAAGAGTATAAAACTCATTAATACATAAATGAGTCCACTAGCACCTATATGGTTTGCTGGTCTGCCAATACACCATGTTAAAAATCCGGAAAATAGTATTCCGTAAAAAATGACTTTCCATGAAATCTCTCTATAGAAATAAAATAATGCCATTGATAAAACAAACAATGGAATGGAGTTATGATACAAGTGCTCCATACTGCTATGAATAAAAGGGCTAAAGAAAATGCCTTTTAACCCGCTAAACGTTCTTGGATAAACACCTAAATCATTAAAGCGAAATCCAAAGCGCACTTCAAACCAAAAAACAATCCATATAAGCAATACAAAGAAAATTGGGTAACCAATAACTCCTGTTGAATATTTAAACTGCTCATCTGAATTCATAATGATATTTTAGTTGATTAAATCAAAAAACTAACCAAATACGATGCTTATGTAATATTGTCATCATAATACGAAAAAAATCCGTTAATTTTACATCATGATTCAACCATTAGCAGAACGATTACGACCAAAAACGCTTGACGATTATATAAGTCAATCACACTTAGTTGGAGCTAAAGGATCGTTGACTCAGTCTATAAAGCAAGGGTTGATTCCGTCCATGATATTTTGGGGACCACCAGGAACTGGAAAAACCACTTTAGCTAATATTATTGCAGAAGAATCAGGTCGTCCTTTTTATACATTAAGCGCAATAAGTTCAGGTGTAAAGGACGTACGAGACGTTATCAATAAAGCAAAACAAAGTGGTGGCTTGTTTACCGCGAAAAACCCAATTTTGTTTATTGATGAGATTCACAGATTTAGTAAATCTCAACAAGATTCATTATTGCAAGCTGTTGAAAAAGGTTGGGTAACACTCATTGGAGCTACAACTGAAAATCCAAGTTTTGAAGTTATTCCTGCTTTGCTTTCACGTTGTCAAGTTTATGTTTTGAATTCTTTTGACAAAACTGATTTAGAAACGCTTTTAAAGCGTGCTATTGAGAAAGATGACATAATCTCCCAAAAGAACATAAACCTCGACGAAACGGAAGCTTTATTGCGTCTTTCTGGAGGAGACGCCAGAAAATTGCTTAATATTTTTGAATTAATAGTTTCTTCTTTTGATTCTTACGACATCACGATTAATAATGACATTGTTTTACAAAAAGTTCAAAACAATACTGTTCGTTATGATAAAACTGGTGAACAGCATTATGATATCATTTCTGCTTTTATTAAATCTATTCGTGGTAGCGATCCAAATGCTGCTGTATATTGGTTGGCCAGAATGATTGAAGGTGGTGAAGATGTGAAATTTATTGCAAGGCGCTTATTAATTCTCGCTAGCGAAGATATTGGTAATGCTAACCCAACCGCACTCGTTATAGCCAATAGTACTTTTCAAGCAGTATCAACGATAGGCTATCCAGAATCAAGAATTATTTTGAGTCAATGTGCTACTTATTTAGCTTGTTCTGCAAAGAGCAATGCCTCCTATCTTGCAATAAAAGAAGCGCAACAATTGGTCAAAGATACTGGAGATTTAAGTGTGCCATTATCTGTAAGAAATGCGCCAACTAAATTAATGAAAGAATTAGGTTATGGCGAAGATTATCAATATGCTCACAATCATGAGAATAATTTTGCGAACCATGAGTTTATGCCTGAAGGTATTAAGAACACCAAGTTGTATGACCCAGGAAACAATACTCGTGAAAACGCACTTAGAGATTTCTTAAAAAAACGCTGGAAAGATAAGTATGATTACTAAAAAATGATGTTTAGAATTTCAACAATCGTTTTCTTGCCTTTTGTATATTCTAATAGCCATTTGCCATCTTTTTTATACACTAATCCATTATTGCTTTTTACTGTAAACACATCATCCATTCCAGTTTTAGTAAGCACATGAATTACTTTTTTATTCTCTGCATCAACTAAATTATAGCCATTGTCAGTAACTACAGCTTCAAAATAAGTGTTATTAGTTTTTAATTTCTTTGAATTATCTTCAAATACAGATTTAGGTTCTTCTACTTTTTCTGCAACCTTCTCTTGTGCCTTTACTTCTTTTTCCTTCTTAAGTTCTTCTATTTCAGCTTTAAGTTGCTCTACCTCATCAGAACTATTTTTTGTTGGCTTAACTTCTTCTGTTGCATTATTAGCTGTAGCATTTTTAGGGACATAATTATATTTTAGTCCTTTAAAATTTTCAAAAGCTTCTCTTATACCATAAGAATATACTTTGTCAAAATCTTTTTCTTTGGTCGTACCTTCAGCTTGAAAAATAATATTGTTATTACAATCTTTTAAAGAAATAGTGACCGTCGTTTTGAGGAAACCTTTAGCAGTAATTTCAGATTGCAAAGCCAAACAATAGTCAGACTTTAGGTCACTAGGAAAGACATCGCTTTCTAAAACTGGTTTAAAACCATGTTTTTTAAATAAAAACCTGGTTAACTCATTAAGATTATATTGATTTGGTTCGTTTTGAAAATGAAATTGCTTTTCAACAATTACGTACTTATAATCATTGATACTATACTGTGCATTCAATTTTAGAAAACAGCTTGCGAAAATTAAAATCATTAATAGCTTTTTCATTATGTCTCTTTCAGTTTTAAATTATTAATTATTATGGGAATAAATATACATTGTCTTTATTATAAATAGTGTTTTAAGTCCAATAGATTATCAACAAATTTTATACCATTAGTTAAATTCTCTTTGTGATAATTGAAGCAAATAGCATCAATACCAAAATCTAAAGCACCTAAAATATCTGCCTCCAAATTATCTCCAATCATAATACTATTCTCAACATTTGCCCTAGCCAAAGTTAAGGCATGACTAAATATTTTTGGGTTTGGTTTTTTTACACCAACCATTTCAGAATTTGTAACGGTTTTAAAATATTGATTGATGTTAGCATTGTTTAATTTTCCCTGTTGTACTTCTTTAAAACCATTAGTAATAATGTGCAGCTCATATTTTGGTGCTAAGTATTCTAATAGTTCCGTAGTTCCATCAAACAAGTGATTAAACGTACATAAATGATCAATATAATCAACAGATAATTTATTGATTATTCTTGATTTAACTTCATAGTTAAGAATATTAAAGGTATCATTCAAACGCTTGTATCGTAAGGATTCTTTGTCAATTTTTTCTTCACGATACAGTTTCCAATAACTGAGATTTATAGGTTCATAGACTTCTAAAAATTCATTCAAATTAACGTCAATGTCATTTAACTTAAATATTTTCTCAAAAGTCAATCCAGAGTTTTTATCAAAATCCCAAAGTGTGTGATCTAAATCGAAAAATACATGCGAAATATTATCAATCTTCATGTGCTGAATCTAGTATGTTATTAAATAATGTTTTAAATCCTTGCCAACGTTCTTCATTGCTAAAGGTGTAATTATGAAAAATTGGAATAAATGTTCCGTTAACATTTTTTACTTCACCAATTAATCTATCCAAGCTTTGTATTTTATCAAGTCTCGACTTCGTTTTAAGCATTGCAAAATCCATAATATGAAACGAATTGATCATTAATGGAGTTTGCACTTCATAATCTAAATCATAGAACAAAAATGGTGAACATGTTCCAGCTCTAAAGCCAATTTCATTAACATAACCCATTGAATAATCTTCTTTTATCTCTAGATTCACCAAATTTCTATAACACATTGGAAGATTTAGCTTATTAAACGAATTTCGTGAGGCTACCAAAGACGTGTTTATAATGGATTCCATATTGGCTTTTTCCTTCTTTAAAACATCAAAATCATCAAGAGCAAAATAAGAGGCCTTTAATCCAACTTTGCAATAATCTGCAACCGATTTTATTAACGTGACGAACCCCTTTTTATTGATGTTTATATTTTTATCATAGGTTGAAAAATCACCAATTAAAAAAAACACTTGAAATTTAGTACTTGCTTTTTTTTGCTTATTAATTATCCATTTAAACGTATCATAAGGATCTTTTTTAAAACCAAAAAGCACCAAATAACGCTGAGATAATTGCTTTAGCTTAAACCTAAACAAATCACTCATGGTTCCTCCAATAGTTCGCATTAACCCTTTTTGCCTAAAATAATATGCCATAGGTACATCTATGACAGGTTTTACTTGATATGTTCTTTTTTGAAAGATGTAATTAGGAAATTTTGTTTGAAGTGCATCCTTAAACTTATAAGCCCAAATATCTACAACAGGCTGCTGCAAAAAACCATGTTTAAAAGCAATACTATCTTTAGGTGTGAAGCGTCCATACTCATCCTTTACATGTGGTAAATATTCTTCATAACGACTTAATAAATAAAATGATGCTGCAAAAATATCAAATGGCATATCGCCTTTATCTCCGTTATAAAAGAAACATTTTGTATTATCCCAATCATGAATATGAATATCTAGATCAGAAAGACCTTGTTCAAATAATATTTGATGGCTTTTAATATGAAATTCATTACCAAGTTGCTGAGTAGAATAAGACATTTTTAAACTATCATGAGCAATAAACTCTTCAACTTTTGTAGTAAAAGACACTGGAACACCTAAAATACGTGTGCAGATTTGTTTAAAAATATAATTTAAACGCGGTGTTATTTTATGAGTATAAACTAAAAGCATTACAAGATATTTTCATCTGCGAAGCTAAAGTATGCTTTTTCGGTTATAATTAAATGGTCTAAAACCTTAATGTCTAAACTTTTTGCTGCAACACTAAGTTTTGTAGTTAATTGTTTATCTGCTTCGCTTGGTTTTAGTGTTCCTGAAGGATGATTATGTGCTAATATAATACCAGTAGCACCAACTTCTAAAGCTGTTTTTAATACCAATCTCACATCAACCATAGTTCCAGTAATACCTCCTTTACTCAATTGATTTTTTTGAATCACTTTGTTAGAATTGTTTAAATACACTATCCAGAATTCTTCGTGAGGTAACTCACCAATAATGGGTTGCATCAGTTCAAAAACTGAAGCGCTTGATGTAATTTTTTTCTTATTTAAAGCTTCCTCTCCTCTTCGCCTTCTCCCCAATTCTAAGGCTGCTACAATGGTGATAGCTTTAGCTTCGCCAATGCCCTTAAACTCCATGAGTTGTTTTATGGAAAGCTTTCCTAATTCGGTCAAGTTATTATCAACACTTGCTAAAATTCGTTGGCATAATTTAACAGCACTTTCTTCTCTGTTGCCAGAACCAATTAAAATTGCAACCAATTCGGCATCACTTAAAGCAGCTTTACCTTTATCGCGAAGTTTTTCTCTTGGCTGGTCATCCTGACTCCAGTTTTTAATAGAAAATGAAGATTGTTTTTCACTCATTGGTTAAAGATAAATATTGTAATTTTATAAATCAAAAATCGTTAATTTAAATTAATTCAGCTCTTGAAATATCCACCACCACATCACCAAAATCATGATAAAAATAACATGATTGAAGTCATTAAAGCTTATCCATTAGCAACTGTTATTTCGGTCAAAGATAATGAGCCTTTAGTGACTCACATGCCATTAATTTATAGAGAATCTGATGGTAAGCTTATTGGTCATATTGATATTTACAATCCGCAAACCAAATTAATGCGTGATGACAATGATCTTACCATTATTTTTTCAGGACCTCAATGTTATATTTCACCGAGCGTATATACAACCACGCAATTACCAACTTGGAACTATATAAAAGTACATTTAAAAGGTACTGTAAAAGCCATTGAAAGCAAAGAGGCTTTAAAAGAATCGCTCATTATTATGACTGAATTTTTAGAGCAACCAGACCACAAATATGTTCTTGAGGCCAACAACCCAAGAATGGATGGCAACTTAGATTATATAAAAATGTTTGAAATTACCATTACCCATTGGGAAGGGAAGTTTAAACTCTCTCAAGATAAAATTAAGCGAGATACAGAGGCCGCTAAACAAGAATTAATTAGAGCCAACCAACAAAATATAGAGCCTTTTTTAAACAAGGTATTTTAAAAATTATAAAAGACACAAACATGAAACTAGGAGCATTTTCAGTGAGTTTAACTGCAAAAGATATAAAACTATCAAAGATGTTTTACGAGCAACTTGGATTTAAAGAATTTGGAGGAGATTTAGAACAAAACTGGATGATTATGAAAAATGGTAGCACAACCATTGGACTGTTTCAAGGTATGTTTGACCAAAATATATTGACCTTTAATCCAGGTTGGGATGCCAATGCTAATAAGCTAAAATCGTTTACGGATGTTAGAGATATACAAAAAGAGCTAAAAACCAAAGGCTTCACTATGATTACTGAAGCAGATGAAACCACTTCTGGACCAGCAAGTTTTGTGATTGTAGATCCTGATGGCAACCCAATTTTGGTCGATCAGCATGTTTGACTTTATTGAAAAAAACCGCCAACTTCGTTTAACTACTGATATAAACAATTATAAAAGTTCATATCGTTACATTAAACGAGACTCAAATTTCATTACTTAAGTAAAGCCTTAACCTCTTCAAAATTTAAACCTCCATAATTTCCAGAACTCATTAATAGTAATGCTTTATTATCAAAGTTTTGTGAAAAAAGAAACTGTTTAAAATCGTCTGGGTTGGTATAAATAATTAAATCGTCTCGTTCAAAAGCATTAGCAATTTGCTCATGTGTGACTTCTTTTAGTTTTTTAATTTCTACCGCATGAGGTGAATAAAAAACAACTGCTACATCAGCTGCGTCTAAAACTCCTTTGTACTCCTTTAAAAATTCAGCATTTAAACTTGAATACGTGTGCAATTCTAAGCAAGCCACTACTGCTCTATCTTGGTATTGTTCTTTTACAGCATTAGTGGTCGCCTCAACTTTACTTGGTGAATGTGCAAAATCCTTAAAAGCAACACTCGTATTGGTTTCAGCTATTTTTTCTAAACGCTTGCTTGCACCTTTAAACGTGGAAATGGCTTCGTAAAAATAGTCTTCGTCAATTCCCATGTGTTGACAAATCCACTTTGCTCCTGCCAAATTGTTTAGATTGTGCTTCCCGAATACTTCAATTGGCAAAGGACCTTCTGGAGTTTCTAATAAAGTGATACCATTATCAACAGTGTATTCTGGTGTGTGGTAAGGAAGTTTTCTAATGGTGTTTTCAGAAGCTACAACTACTCGTTTCACTTCGGCATCTTCTTCGTTGTAATTAATACTTCCTCCATTGACGATGCTATCTACAAAAATGCTAAACTGCTCTACATAATTCTCATAGGTTGGAAATACGTTAATATGATCCCAAGCTATACCACTTAATAATGCAATATTAGGTTTGTATAAGTGAAATTTTGGTCGCCTATCTATTGGTGAACTCAAATATTCATCGCCTTCAAGAACAATAAAATCGTTGTCTTCAGTGAGTTTTACCATCACATCAAAACCTTCCAATTGCGCACCAACCATATAATCGACATCACGATCATGATAATGCATCACGTGTAAAATCATAGACGTAATGGTTGTTTTACCATGGCTTCCACCAATAACCACACGAGTTTTGTCTTTAGATTGCTCGTACAAAAACTCAGGATAGCTATAAATTTTCAATCCTAACTTTTGAGCTTTAAGCAATTCAGGATTATCTGCCTTAGCGTGCATTCCTAAAACAATAGCATCTAAATTCTGAGTGATTTTTTCTTGAAACCAACCAAAGGTTTCAGGTAATAAGCCTTTAGCTTCTAATCGAGATTTTGAAGGATCGTGAATGGTATCATCGCTTCCAGTAATAGTATAACCTTTATTGTGGAGTGCTATGGCTAGATTGTGCATTGCAGCACCACCAATAGCAATAAAATGTACGTTCATAAACTTAATTTATAAGCAGGTAAATATACTAAATTTATGAGCGAAACACCTTTACAAACTAGGATTTGCAATTAAACTATTAAACAATAAGGCCTTCGTAGAAAAGTATTGGTTTTCAAGCTCTATGGCCTTTAATTTAGCATCAATAAGCTTACTTTCTCTCGTGTTAACCAAAAATAATGAACTTTCCCCAAGATTGAATTTTCGCTCTTCAGCTTTTACCAAAGTCTCATAATCCTCTACCATAATCCGCGTTAAATCATTTTGTCTTAGATAAGAATCCAACTCTCTCTTTATGGCATTAATCTTATTTAGTATTTGTACTTTAGAACTGGTTATTTCAAATTCTAGATCGTTCATTTTTAATTTCGCTAATTTTAAATCGCCACGTTCCTTTCTTAAAAATAGAGGAAAACTAATATTAACTCCAGATTTGTAATTTATGGTATTAAAGGTATTTACCACGTCAGGTGTTTGTGTTAAAAAATTGTATTCCAAGTCTATTTTGGGAAGCAACATATTTGCTTTTAGTCTCCTATCAATATTTAAACTCTCATATTTAAAGCTTAGGGATTGTAATTTTGGATGCTCTTCAATATTAAAATTATTTAACGTGAGTTCTGAAACTTGTAAGGTATTGCTAATGATAGCTTCACTTTCTGTATCAGGAATAACATTAGGCTGTAACTCAACTGGAATATTATTATCTAACCACAAATAATTAGACAATTCTAAAGTCGCTTTCATTAGTTTGACATTAGCTTTTTCAAGGCTAAGTTGTCTATCATTTAAGGTAATTCTGGCTTCAATGGAATCGATAGCTGCTTTTTCTCCAGCTTCAACACTTCGTTTTATACCATCAAAACGCATTTTTGCATTACTTAAAAAATCATTGAATACTCGTGTTTCGTTATAAACCTTTAACCAATTGAAATAGACCAATGACGCATCATACAAGATATTGTTAACCAAAATATCTCGATCAGCCTTAGCTTGTTCTCTAAATAGCTTCGCTTGCTTTACCATAGCCATACGTTTGTTTATGAGTAATCCTTGAGCAACGGAAAAAGAAACTCCAGCACTATATAAGCCATCTTGTGGTACTGTTTGTTCTGGATTTAAAAAATCGCCTTGATTCTCTTCAAAGTTGGCTTTTAGTTCAATGCCATACCATGTAGGTATTTTAAAAGTTGCATTTAGTTTATCAAAATATTCGGAGTTTTTAAAGGTCTTCCTGTTATAATCAACTTCAAGTTTAGGGTCAAAAGCACCTCTCGCCTTCATAAGATTTGCTTGACTTTCATCAATTACAAGCGACGCCTGCTTTACAATAGGATGATAGGCTTTAACGTAACCTAAAAACTCATCAAACCGCAGTACTGAAGTATCTTCTTGTGCGAATAACGAAGATCCTAAAGACATACAAATTATTATAATTAGCTTTTTCATTAGTTATTTTTTTGAAGTTTGGTTACCACCTTGTGGTTGATAATAATTAGGTGGAAATCCGTTTAACTGACGCCATAATTCAAACCAGACTGGCACATCATCAAGTAATGCCATAGTTTTTGCTCCGGAGCCCACTCTAATGGCTTCAGGCCAATCATTATCTTCTTTATCAGGAGCTAATAAAACGCGATACTTTCCATTTTCGCTAATAAAATTTTCAATAGCAACCACAACACCTCCATAAGTACCATAAGAGACATTTGGCCATCCACTAAATACAATTGCAGGCCAACCATCAAATTGAACCCTTACTTTTTCACCAATGTGCAGTAATGGTAAATCAATTGGCTCTACATAAGTTTCAACTGCCAAATCATATTGCGCTGGCATAATGCCAACTAAACGCTCTCCTTCCTTAAAGGTTTCTCCAATGCCTCCTTTTATGGCTTTATTTATAAATCCATTTTGAGGTGCAGTTATGTACTTAAGTTTATTTCGCATCTCGTAATTGGAGTAAGCATTTTCTAATTTACTCACTTGGGCTTCTGTATCAAACTGACCAGACTCAGCGGTAAATTTATCACTCTGTGCCTTTGAGATTTTATCACTATAAGAAGCATCTATGCTTGAAATTTCTACTTCGGCATTTATGACCTCATTTTGACTAGCCAAAAGTTTATTTTCTTGAGAAATCAACTTTGCCTGAGTTTCTTGAAGTTTTAAGCGTTTTTCCTCAACATCTGTAACGGCTTTTAACCCTTCATTTTGAAGTGTTAAAGTTCTATCATATTGCCTTTTTGCTATATCGATATTCGTTTTAGCAGCTTCTAAATCAATGCTATCACTTTTTACTTTTAATTTAGATTGCAATAATTTGTTTTTAGCTTGTTCCAATTTTAAAATACGCTCAGTATAGAGAGCAGAAATTTGTCTGTCAAGTGCCTTTACCTTCTCAGTATAGGAATTTACAGAAGATGATTTTGCTTTGATTTGCTCTCCTGTTCGTTGAACTAGATTAGGATCAAAATAATCACTTTTAATTTCAGAAATTTCTAATATAGTATCTCCTTTTTGAACAAAATCTCCCTCTTGAACATACCATTTTTCAATACGTCCAGGAATTTGTGACTGAATTGTTTGTGGTCTTTGGTCAGGCTTTAAAGTGGTTACTTGTCCTTTTCCCGAAATATTTTGAGTCCAAGGAAAAAATAATACAATGAAACAGAATAAAGCAAATCCCAATAAAAACCTATTAAAGTACTTGTAATAAGTTCTATCTGATGTTTTCTGAACGGATTTGTATCTCTCTCCGTTAAAATACTTATTTACAGAATTGTGTGATATATTTAACATAATAAATAAGATTAAACTGTTTTACCTTCTTTTAGTGTTATTGTTTTGGTACATTTATCTAACCATCGATTATTCATGCTCGAAACTATAAGGGTCCAAGGTCTATTTTTATCTGTTAGAAAATTTATAATTTGCTTAGCTTCTTCTATTTCAAACTGATCAAGCGGATCTTCAAGAATTAATATCTTAGGTTTCATAACAATAGCTCTTGCTAATATTATTTTTTTGGCTTTTGTATACGATAATTGCTTTCCTTCAGGCTTGATAATCGTATTTAAACCTTTAGAAGATTGTTTTACAAATTCAGAAAGTCCTACTTTTTCTACGGCCCAAAAAACATCTTCGTCAGTTATACTTGAATCACCAAAGGTTATGTTCTCTCTGAGCGTCCCTTCAAATGGAGTTTCTTCAGATAATGACAAGCCAATATTTGATCTATACTTATTTATATGTAAGTTTTTTAAAGAGAAGTCATCTAAAAATATATTGCCTTTTGTTGGTTTTAAAACGCCTGATATAATGCGTAATAAGCTAGATTTTCCAGAGCCACTTTCTCCTCTAATAAGTAAACTGGTTTGTGAAGGAATTTTTAAATTAATATTCTCTAAAATATTTTTATCCCTGTTTGAAACACCATAAGTCAACTCACTAAGTTCAATTAAAAACTTGTCTTTAAATATTGGCGCATCACCTATTGGAGATTCTAGTTCTTTATCTACAACTTGACCTATTTTTTCAAGTGAAGTTAGAATGTCGTAAAATGATTCAAGGCCAAGTATTAATTTTTCAACCGAACTAATTACCAATAATATGATGATTTCAGCTGCAACAAACTGTCCAATATTCATCTCTTGATTTAAGACCAAAATACCTCCAATAATTAATAATCCAGCTGTAACAATAACTTTAAAACTAATCATTTGAATAAATTGAATTACCAATATTTTAAAATGGTTCTCTCTGGCATTTAAATATTCTGTTACCAATTCATCATTTTTATCCAGTGCCAAACTCGTTTTACCAGAAAGTTTAAAACTTACAACAGTTCGTGCTACTTCCTGAATCCAATGAGCTACTTTATATTTATTCTTTGATTCCTCAAGACTCGACTGCATTCCTTTTTTTGCAGTAAACTTGAATACTACATAAACTAGCAAAAGTAAAAGCACACCAAACACAATAAAGAATGGATGGTAAAATGATAAAAGTATCAATGCAAAAATAATTTGAAGCACCGCTGCTGGAACATCAACCAAAACTTTGGCTAATCCTTTTTGAACGGTTAGAGTATCAAAAAATCGATTCGCTAATTCCGGTGGATAATAGTTGTTTAATTCTTTCATTTCAATTTTTGGAAAGCGATATGTAAACTCAAACGAAGCTCTTGTAAAAACACGTTGTTGAATGGTTTCAATAATACGCATTTGCATGAGTTGTAATACACCTACAAAAGCCACTCCAAGAGTTACTAATACCACCAATATTATCCATGAAGTCGTAATTTGCGCTCCTTGAATCAAGTTTATTATTGCCTGAATTCCTAATGGTAAGGATAAGGACACTAAACCTGCAAAAACAGCATAATAGAATACTTGCATTACTGCGCGTTTTTCTAATCTAAGCAGGCCAAAAAGACGCTGCCAAGGCGTTAATATTTCTTTATTTTTCATGAGATTATCTTAATGTGGTTAATGTGAGATGGCTTAAAAAGTTATAAGGAGAAACCTTGTCGTTACAATTTGTAATAGACTTAAAATGTTCTTTTAAAAAATGTTGATGCAAGGCACTTTCAACTATCGTACTTGCTAAACTTAAGGCATAAGGATACTTTGGATTAATTGATAATATCATATCGCTTATTCTTGTTATAAGCCTCTTATAAACAACAAAGTAACCCTCCTTATTTTCAACATCAACTTCCTTAGTTAAATAGGATTTTGAGTTTTCACTAACAATGATTCTGATCAAAATAACTTCATTAATATGAGAGAAATTACTATCCTGTTTTACGGTTCTTGTTACGATTTCAATAGCCTTATCCAACTTGTCATTAGGATTTGAAATATTGTGAGTTGCAAAAACCAATTGATATTCAACCCAAGCCCAATACCATGATGTCAAATAAAGTAACAATTTATGCTTACTTTCAAAATAGCGATAAATCGAACTTTCATTTGAACCAATTTTTTGACCAAGTTTTTTAAAGGTAAAACTATCAAAGCCAATTTCATCTATAAGTAAGATGCTATGCTCTATAATTCTCTTGCCTAATTCTGATGATTCTGGATCCTTAATAAATATTTTATCCGGGACAGAAATTTTTAAATTTGAAAGTAAATTTATCATTTTTAGTTATTTTGATTGCAAATATAATAGTATTACTATCACATATAAAAATAACTATCTCAATTTTATCATTTTTTTAAGAAAAGAATTATAAAATATTATGAGCTTGATTGTATTAAAGGGAAAGTATTTTCTGTTTTTCTTCCTTGGCTTGCTTAAAATCTGAACGAATATCAAGCGCTTTATCAATCCATTTTAAAGCCTCAAGTTTGTTCGCTCGATGTTTCTGTATTTGTGCTAATCTGTAATAAGCCCATTCTATAGGCACTCCATCTTTTGCGGTATGATTTTCAATGTACATTTTCAAACAACGTTCTCCTTTTTCCAGTTCAATATTATAGTCGGCACTCACTTTTCCTATTTGATAATGTAAATGATTTTTATTGTGCTTTCCGTAGGCTTCTTCAATATTTGAGATGGCTTTTAAAGGCTCTTTTTTACTTTCATATAAATTGGTAAGCTTGTCATAACAGGTTAAAGATCCTCCAACCTCAATTGCCTTTTTATAAAATGATTCAGCAAGTTCTGGTTCATTGTCATATTCATACACATAACCTTTTGCCAAGTAACCATCGACTTTTGAAAGTTGTTCCAACTCATCTGCATATTTGAGCGATTTACTTTTACTACCACCAATAATTCCTGGCAATTGCATATACAATTCAACCAAAGCCCAACGCGTATCTATATGTTTTGGGTCTAATTCTGCTGCTTTTAAAAAAGCGTCTTTAACATCACCGATAATGCCTAAAGCCTTAAGCTTATTAACTTCAAGTGCTTTCATACCTAAGGCTCCACCATATTTATAGTGGTAATTGGCATTATCACTTTTAATACTAACAAGTTTTCTGTATTGTTCTATAGCTTCATCCCATTTTTTTTGGTGACCAAAAGCATCTCCCAACAACTCTATTGCCTTTATGTCATTTGGATTTTGTTGAGCATATTCACTTGCCATTTGCTCTGCTTTCACAAACTGCTTTTGTTTGAATAGATGATTTACCTCAATCTCTATGGATTGAGAAAAAGCAACCATTGGTAAGAAAATAAAAATCAAAAACTTTTTCATCTGTTCATATATATTTTTTTTAATTGGTCAGATGTTACATCCACATAATCATTTTCATTGTGCGTCAAAAATATAAGTGATGGATGTTTCATTAGCTAATTTGTCGAAAATGCAAAATTAAACTTTCTGGTTGACTTTAAAAAGAGGTAACTTTACTCATCCAACGAAGTATTTTACTCATTTCGTATTTTTTGGAACACATTTTGAACGTATTATCGTGAAAAATTAACACTATGAATAAAACAATTGTCCTCATAATGATTCTGCTATTTGCAAACCTAAGTCATTCACAAAATAATTATAGTGATTTATGGAAATCTGTCGAGAAATTTGAAGTTGAAGGCTTGCCAAAATCTGCCCTTGAGGTGGTTGAAACCATAAGTACTAAAGCCATAAAAGAAGCAAATAATGTGCAACGAATTAAAGTGCTTTTGTTTAAAAGCAAGTTTACCCTAATTCTAGAAGAAGATTCACAATTAAACATCATCAACAATTTTAAAACTGAAATTTCACAAAGTGAATTTCCAACAAAAAATATTTTAGAAAACCTATTGGCTAATTTGTATTGGCAATACTTTCAGCAAAACAGATGGCAGTTTTACAACCGAGCTAAAACTTCTGAAAAAATAGATAAAGACGATTTTAGAACTTGGGATTTACAAACACTATTTGATGAAATTAGCTTACATTATCAAAATTCATTAGAGCAACAATTACTCCTTCAACTTGAAGATTTAAAAAATTTCGATGAACTATTAATATTGCAAGAAGATTCCAAAACTTTCAGGCCAACACTCTTTGATTTTCTTGCTCATAATGCTTTGAAATTTTATTCGACTGACGAAAATAGTATTTCTCAACCTGCCTATAAGTTTGAAATTGATAACGAGGAATTTTTAAATGATTCGCAAAGCTTTTCACGTACAAACATCAGCTCAAATGACAGTACTTCATTACAATTACAAGCCTTAAAATTGTATCAAGAGCTAACCAAATTTCATCTCAAAGATAAAGACCCTTACGCGCTTGCAGATGTTGACATCAATCGTTTATTGTATGTAAAACAGCATGCAACTTTCAGTGATATTGACACTAAATTATTAGAAACCTTAAAAGCGGAAAGCAACCGTTTAAAATCACACGAAGTTTCTGCTTTATATGATTTTGAAATAGCTTCAATCTATTTTGAAAAAGGCAATACGTATGAACCAACAACCGACGAGACACATCGTTGGAAGCTCAAAGAAGCCATTGAAATAATTGATGCTGTCGTAAACAAATTCCCAAAAAGCATAGGTGCTGAAAAGTGCCAAATTTTAAAGCAACAAATCCTTCAGTCATCATTACAAATTACAGCTGAAAGTCATTTGCCAATCAGCTCCAATTCGAGATTATTAATTCGTTACAAAAACCTTGAGGCCTTAGCTTTTAAAGTCTATCAATTAAGTAGAGATCAATATGAATCACTAAATACAACCTACAGAAAAGAAGAGCAACTCGCATTTATTAAAAAGCTAAAAGTCGGTAAACAATGGCAAAGTAATTTGCGCAATGAAAACGATTTTCAGATACACACAACTGAAGTGGTTGTTCCAGAATTAGGCAATGGCTATTTTGTAGTGTTTGCATCACCTGAAACCTCAAATGAACAAACTTTTGCTTATGCGACACTTCAAGTCACTAATATTGCTATTGTAGATAAAAGTGATAGCAAAAATTACGTTTATCAATTCATTGATAGAAACAACGGTCAACCTAATGCAAATGCTAAAGTGACTTTGAACTTCCGCAGAGGTAATAATATTGAGCAAACCGAACAAAAGACCACAAACTCAAATGGTGAAATTCAACTAATCAAGACTAGAGACCGCTGGAGACTTGATATGATTGCTCAAAACAAAAACGATATCGCTTATTTTGATGCTTACAACTTATACAGATATTACAATGACGATAAAGAAGAAAGAGTAACTTACAACGCCTTTTTATTTACAGACAGAAGTATTTACAGACCTGGACAAACTGTCTATTTTAAAGGCATTGCCATGAAAACTGAAAATGGGAAATCTGAGGTTTTAGAAAAGGAAGCTGTCGTTGCAACGCTTTTTGATGTCAATAATGAAATTATTTCTCAACACAATTTAAAGACCAATGATTTTGGTTCAATTTCTGGCGAATTTATCCCACCAAGTAATGGCTTAAACGGAGAATTTCGAATTGAAATATATTCAGTCAACAATAATAGATTTAGATCGAATACTTATATCTCAGTCGAAGAATACAAACGTCCTAAATTTGAAACTACTTTCAATCCAGTTACTGAAACTTATAAAATAAACGACTCGGTGACTGTAAAAGGAAATGCTTTGGCTTATGCTGGAAGCAACATAACTGATGCTAAAGTGGTGTATCGTGTGCATAGAAAAGTGCAATATCCTCGTTGGTATTTTTGGTATCGTCCCTGGTTTAATAGTGAACCTCAGGAAATTACTTATGGCGAAAGCATCACCAACGATAAAGGCGAATTTGAAATCACCTTTAAAGCCTTGCCAGACCAAAGTGTTGATGCATCTAGCTTGCCAATTTTCAATTATGAAATCAAAGCTGACGTAACCGATTTAAATGGCGAAACCAGAAGTGCAACAACCATAGTCAATGTTGGATATCATGCCTTAACAGCCAATATTTCGGTTGATGCTAAACTAGATAAAACTCAAAAAGACCACAAACTAACTATTGACACCAAAAACCTTAACGGCGAATTTGTCCCTTCAAAAGGAACTATTAAAATTTATAAACTAATTGCTCCAAAATCTGTTTTAAGAGCGCGTCCTTGGAAGGCTCCAGATTATCAAATACTTTCTAAAAATGAGTTCAAACAGCTATTCCCAAATGATGCTTATGCCAATGAAGACGATAGTAATCAATGGGAAAAAGGGAAATTAGTATTTGAAAAGTCATTCGACACTGATACATCTAAAGAACTCGCTTTAGGTAACACTAAAAAATGGGAATCTGGTCAGTATACTATTGTTCTGGAAACCAAAGACAAATTTGGTAAAGACGTGAAAGACCAAACAAAAACAATGTTGTACAGTGATAAAGATAAACAGATTTCAGACCATCAATTGTTTAGTGTTGTAACAGATAAAGCGACATACACTATTGGTGATACTGCAACTCTAACCTTTGGTTCAGCTGCAAATATTAAGGTAACTGTTGATGTTGAAAAAGATCATAAGACTGTTAAGACCGAAATGATTCAACTAAACAACAGTAAACAAACTATAAACATTCCTGTCACTCAAAACGATTTAGGAGGTTTTGTCGTGCATTACAGTTTTGCTGCCTTTAATAGCTTTGAAAGTGGAAGCTTAAACATGAGTGTGCCTTACCCAAAAACCGATTTGGATATTGAAACGTTGACCTTTAGAGACAAACTGCAACCAGGAACTGATGAAACTTGGAGCTTTAAAATTAAAGGTCCTAAAGGAGATAAAGTGTCTGCCGAATTATTAGCAAGCATGTACGATGCGTCGTTAGACCAATTTAAAGCACACAATTGGACTTTTAATCCAATTCAAAACCCAATATATTATAGTTATTCTTACAGAAATGCTGGACAAAGTTTTGGAAATATAACCTTTAGAA
>Ga0098073_1000056_pt1 | contig 47271 bp, 39 predicted proteins | sample 31_taG_FD_75060 | JGI IMG/M metagenome (GOLD analysis project Ga0098073, IMG submission 75060) | Marine viral communities from the Gulf of Mexico - 31_GoM_OMZ_CsCl metaG | ecosystem: Environmental > Aquatic > Marine > Oceanic | place: Gulf of Mexico | collected 2015-07-12
AAAATAACGCTAGAGAATCAAAAAAAATGCTATTCAATGCTCTTCATATTACTGAATCTAATGGCGATGATTTAAACAAAATGGGTATCTATGGTTTTTTGGCAGATATATATGATAAAACCAATCAAAAAGATTCAGCACTTTATTTTTCGAAAAAAACCTATGACCTTGCGACACAATTAAACTCAAACATTGAAAAATTACAATCTCTAAAATTATTAGGTCAGCTAGAGTCTGGTTTAAAAGGAATTGAATACTTGAATGAACATATAAGACTTAGCGATAGTCTACTTAAAAATGAGCGTCAGGCAAGAGATAAGTTTACTAGAATTGAGTTTGAAACAGACCAAATAATCGCTGAAAAGGAACAAATTTCAAAAGAACGTCTCATCTTTCTTTTGTCTTCTATAGGACTTTTAATTGGGGCTATATTAATTTATATTATTATAAGTCAACGAGCAAAAAATAAGCAATTGCGTTTCAACCAATTGCAACAAGAAGCCAATGAAGAGATTTACAACCTTATGCTTGCTCAACAAAACAAAATTGAGGAAGGTAGAACTGTAGAAAAAAAGCGCATTTCAAAAGAGTTGCATGATGGTATTTTAGGAAAACTTTTTGGTACGCGTTTGAGTTTAGATAGCCTCAACATGGTGAATACACCTGACGCTATAAAAACAAGAGAAAAATACCTTAATGGCTTAAAAAATATTGAAGAAGAAATTAGAAAAATATCACACGACTTAAGTAATGATTTTGTCTCAGATTCTAATTTTGTAGATATCATTTCGGCCTTAATAGAAACCCAAACTCAGGCGTATAATTTAAAATATTCGTTTGAAAATGATGCTTCAATTAATTGGGATGACTTTCCAAACAAAACTAAAATTCACATATACAGAATGTTGCAGGAAACCCTGCAAAATATTTATAAACACGCCAATGCTAATGAGGTTAAAATTAGTTTTAAACTAAAAAATAACGTAATTTTAATGTCCATTGAAGATGATGGTGATGGCTTTAATGTAAATAAAGCTAGAAAGGGAATTGGGCTTAAAAACATTGACTCAAGGGTAAATGAAATTGGAGGTATTGCAAAAGTTTTTTCCGAAATTAATAGAGGAACAAAATTTGAAATCAGTATACCAACAGTTAATAAATAATGATACAAGATTTAAAAATATTAATGGTTGATGATCACCCAATGATTATTGAAGGGTATCAAAACACCTTATTGGCAACAAAAAGAGAAAATCAAAACTTAACAATTGATATTGCTCATGATTGCGATCGAGCCAATGAATTAATCAGATCTTCAGCAAATACACACCCTTATAATATTCTGTTTTTTGATATTAGTTTGCCAGCTTCAAAGGATGGTTTAATCACTTCGGGAGAGGATTTAGCAAAAATTGCAAGGATGTATTTGCCAAATTCTAAAGTTATTATTCTAACCATGTTTAATGAATCGTTTAGAATTCTAAATATCATAAAAGAAATTAATCCTGAGGGATTACTCATAAAAAGTGATTTAACGTCTAGTGAACTTGCAGAAGCATTTCAACATATTTTAGTAGATCCACCTTATTACAGTAGTACAGTAAATAACTTTTTAAAGACGTCTGTGAGTAGCGATATTTATTTAGATGAAGTCAACAGGAAAATACTACATCTTTTATCTCAAGGTATTAAAACAAGGAGTCTTCGAGAATACATTAATCTTTCAATGAGCGCTATTGAAAAAAGGAAAAAACATATGAAAGAATTATTTTTAGTTGAAGATGGCAAAGACGAAACACTACTCAATGAAGCACGAACTAAAGGTTTTCTATAAATAATTTTATTTTTTTCTGACCTAAAAATTTTTCTAATCCTCAACAACCATTTAAAACTACGGTTTTTCAGTAAAAAATGTGTGGTTTTTCCGTAACTCAAAGCGAAGTTTATACATTACATTTGAGGTATAACTCAGTTATTTTTAATCCCTCTAACTAGTTTGTTGAATTAATAGCAATTAATACAAAGGCCTTATACAAAGCGAGCGCAGACGCTGAGTATAAGGTTTTTTGATTAAAATAATTCTTGTTTAAACTCCCAGATTTTTGCTATAAATAATCCTAAATAAATTATAGCTACAATAAACTTTATTAATGTTGAGGTTAAAAACCCAAGAAAAGAACCAAACGCAGCTTTTATTGCAGTTTGTGAATCACTTTTATTAATAAGTTCGCCAATTAAAGCACCAACAAAAGGGCCAATAATAATTCCGAAGGGAATGGGAGATAATAAGCCAACAATTAATCCTAAAGACGTTCCAATCATACCATATTTACTTCCGCCAAATCGCTTGGTGCCAATAGCTGGAATGATATAGTCAAGAAACCAGATAAATATTGCAAAAAGTAAAGTTATAATCAAAAACGTCCAATTCATTGGTATTGCATCTGTAAGATGTAAAATTAAAAGTCCAACCCAACTAGTGAGAGGACCTGGTAAAACAGGTAAAAAGCTGCCAATTACACCTAATACAATAAAAATTGAAGCAGTAAAAATTAAAAGTATATCCATTAATATTTTTCTGTTTGACGTTTGTCATTATTTTTTGTTACACTTTTGTTTATTGAAAAGCACTGAAGATATTTTTTGCTCGAAACAATTAAAATTGTAATAAAACTGAAATTTCTTAAAGTTGCAATGAGATAAAAAAATCGTACTTTTCGGATTCAGTTTTTAAGAATGAAACATCCATGTCTAATTTTTAGGCACAAAGAGGAATGATTATATGGATGTTACATGTGACCTTTAAAAAACAATAAATATAATCACATGAAACAGCTCACGGTTTTTATTTTATTGCTTTGTCTTTACTCTTGCGATTATTTCGATAAGAAAAAAGTGAATTCTCAGGATATTGTCAATGAAGAACTGCAAACCTTCAACTGGAATGATGTGGACGAATACCCAAGTTTTAAAACCTGTGAATCGTTAAGCTCAAAGCAAGAAAGTGAACAATGTTTCGAGACCACATTGATCACTCATATAACCAATAAATTAAGTGATGAAATAATTGTGGTTACTGAAAATGTTGAAGATACAGTAGTCATCAAATTTCATATTTCTGAAACAGGAAATCTGAGTGTTCTGAACATTAAAAATAAAGAAAAAACCAAAGAGCAAATCCCAAATTTAGATTCCCTTTTACTTAAAAGTTTAGATAGTTTACCAAGAATATTTCCAGCAATAAAACGAGGTCAGCAAGTAAAAACAGAGTTTACCTTGCCAATCGTTATTCAAATGAATTAAAACCTTATTGAAAGCTTTTTCATTAAACGCAAAGTCTCTACATACAACCATACCAAAGACACTAAAAGTCCCCAAGTTGCAACCCACTCCTTTTGCTTGGGTGCTTTGTTTTTGTGGCGTTCTATATAATCAAAATCAAGAAGTAAGGTAAATGAGGCTACGATGGCGGCGATTACATTAAAAATTATAGCAATCCATGATGTTCCCCAAAGAAAAGATTTAATCCCGAAGAAACTTAAAATCCATGAGATAATATACACCAAAAAAATACTTGAAGCGGCCGTAATGATAACGCTTCTAAGTTTTTTTGTGACAACTATAATACGTGTCTGATATAAAATTAAAATCGTAAAGAATGTTACAATAGTGACGCCTATAGCTTGATAGGGTAATTCAGGAAATTTCGCTCGTATATAAGCACTAAAACCACCTAAAAAACATCCTTTAGCAATGCAATAAAGTGGTACTAAAAAGGCAGCCCAATTCTGCCTGACAGAAATCACAATACTTATTATTATAGATCCTAACATACCTCCAAGAGTAAACCATCTTACATTGACACCTAGACTATGAAGCTGCCAAACATAAACTGTGATAGCTGCAATTACGATGATGCAAAAAAAGGATTTAATAAGAATGCCTAAAACAGACATCGTTTTTACAGAATCCGATTTATTCTTCCAAAAAAAATCTGTAAACGCTGGATTAGAGGTTTTAAAATGACTTAATCTACTCATAGTTTAAATTTGTAGCCAATAGCAAAACTTGTTGAAAAATTGCCTTCGTTTTCTTGTAACAATGCAAATAGTTCATTGTATGTAATACTTAAAAAGCTTGTCTCTGAAAGCTTAATATCAGTTCCTATTCCAAAAGTAAAAGGCGCCTCAAATCCGTTTTCTTTGATTGGACCTACTTCAAATTGATCTTGATTATTCACAATTAAGCCTTCTACTTTAGTCAAAATATATTGAGCTAAATCCAAACTGGTGTAAATATTAAAGGTCTCTTTATTGATAATTCTAAACCTATAGCCAACAATAAAATGTGTTGCGGAATATTTAAATTTATCTGTAGCAAAAACTTGTCTTCCTTGAAAATAAATTGAATGATTTGGTAAAGTGATCGCTTCAGAAAACTCAATATCCAGACCTAAAACAGGATTGCTTGAGTTGTTAGGATTCTTCACAAAAGGACTATTGGATATGCCTCCAAAAACACTAAAACGCGTTAATAATTTTGCCTTTGTACTAATGGAATAATCTGGATCTACAGAAGCATTATAGGTTTCAATATAATCTCTTAAACTCTCTAAAGTCAGTTTTACTTTTGATGCATTTGACGATGCTTCGGATGTTATCCCTTCTAAAATAGTTTTGTATTCTTCTTTATAATTATTGTTATTATCTTTGGTATTGGTAAGCTCAACAATGGCATCACTCTTTTTTGCAAAATAGCGATAGTTTCCATCAATTATATTCCAAAGCAAATCAACTGTTCCTGAAACTTCTGTTTTGAGTTCGTAAGAGGTGCCATTAACGGTATAAGTTTCCTGTGATAGGCTTGTAAATGTAATAATACACAAAGCAAAACTTAAAATGTAGTTCTTCATAACTTCTATAATTTGGGTACTTAGGTAAAGCTATAAAAAATAAATGACACCGCGTTATTTTTTAAAACTTCTGCCTTTCCACTTGTAATTGAAAAACATAGAATAACAACTTACCGCAACAACGAATAAAGGATACATCAAACTGTTTAAAGGATAGCGTATTAAACTGAAATTTTGATTGAAAAAATTGGAAGACCTAAAAATAAATAAGAAGTCAAAACAAAACTTAATAATGAAAAGAACACTTAAAAATTGCCAAGATTGCAAACCTAAAATTGCCAAAACAAAACAAACAACTAATGATGCGTTCATTAATAAAACAATTAAGGCAAGCACTTTACTAAACAGATTATTGTATGCTGAGGTTTTTGAAGCCCATCGCACACGTTGATTAAAAAGAGCCATTAAAGTAGCTTCAGGTTTTGTGTAAACAATGGCGTTTTTTGATTTCAAAAAATGAATGTCTTTTGGATAATTCTTAACCACCTTTTCCATAAAAAACAAATCGTCACCACTAGCTATGTTGGAATTACCTTTAAATCCATTTAGTTCTTTAAAAATATCCTCTTTATAACATAAATTGGCTCCATTGCACAAAAACGGATTTCCAATACCAAAACCTCCAACAGTTGCTGATTGCAAGCTTAAAAAATCATGTAGCTGAAAATAATCAAGAATTGAATTTGAAATTCTGTAACCAACAGGAGCAACAATCAGTTTTGGAGCTTTATGTTGTATAATTATATCAAAACTTTGAAGCCAAAATTCTGGAACAACACAATCGGCATCTGTAGTAACAATCCATTCAAAATTGGAATGAGAAATTGCTGATACAATAGCATCTTTTTTGGGTGAATGACTTTGCCTTTCGTTTTTTAGAATAGTAATTTTCAGTTTCTCTTGCTGATACTTTCTCAAAAATGATTGAATGATATCAACTGAATAATCCTCAGAATCATCATCAATCATAATAATTTCAAATAATTCTTTCGGATAATTTAGATCTTTAAAGGACTGTAACAATGTATCTAAATTATTGGCTTCATTCCTGAAAGGTACTACAATTGAAAACCTTGAAACTGGGTTTTTAGGTCTCCATTTAAAAGTTTCTACTTTGCCATATGCTATGTATAAAACGCAAATAAATATGACGTAAATTGCTGTTATGAAAATGAATAATACTGTCATTCTATATCCAATTTTCTAGCTGAACGCATGAGGTTACTTGCATTAAAACGCAGTACGAAGAAGCTTCCAATAATACTTGGAATTACAAAATTCAGAATCCACATTAACATAATAATGCTTAAAATGGTTAAATCGTTAACACCTACTATTTCAAAAATAAACAATGCCACACTGCCTTTTACAACCACATCAAAAATAAAAACAGATGGAATTGTAGAAGCTGCCAAATACATGGTTGTTATCACAATCATGGCATTTAAGTAATAGATATCAACACCAAAAAGTTTAAGCAAAAGATAAAATTGAAACGAAAAAATAAAATATCTAACAATAGAAAATACAGCATTTTTAAAATGTATTTTTTTAGGAATGCCTTTAATAAAACCAATAACTTTTTTAAATGAAAAGCCTTTAACTGTAAAGTTATTTTGTTTTGTACCTATAATTATAAAAGATAATATTATGGCAAGAATGATTACAAATCGTCCTAGCTTGTCATAGGAAATTTCTGGATTATAATTGTATATAAAAAAGCCTAAACCAATTGCTCCAAACAACGTTGTTACACCCATTTGCATCATATGACTCAACAAGTTGAGCAACATGATTTTTGGCCGTTTTGATGATTTGTAATAGATGGCTTTTGCTGCGTAATCACCAATTCTATTAGGTGTAAAAAGTGATGCTGTTAAAGCGGCTAATGATTGTTTAGTGGCATTATAAAACGAAATATTATCTATAATTTGTACTAAATTCTGCCATTTTAAAATTTCGAAAAACCAATTGAAAAAGGTTAAAAACAACAAAAAAAGAACGTTTTTTAGTAAAAAAACATCGTTTTCAGTTAAAAAATCAATAAAACCAGTAAAATTTAAATGTTCATTTGTCGTTAGTCTATTATGAATAAAATAAAAAGCGCCAATTACTATACTTAACTTAATAAGCATAAAAAACAATTGTTTAGTTTTGTATGAGAGTCCACCGACCATATAACAGTAAAACCTAATAATCACAAATTAAAACTATTATTGTAAAATGACCTCAATAAACAATAAATATCATAAATACTTAATTTGTTTTGCATTTATAGGTGTCATGACCTTTAGTTATTCGCAAAGAGACACGGAAAGATTTAGAATGCAATTTGCTGTAGGTGTTAATAACCCAATTGATAATGGTGAAAATGACGGTTATTTTAGTAAGACGCTAAACTTGCCAACTGTAAATTTAGGGTTTCAGTATATGTTTAAACCCAATTTAGGAGCAAGGTTAGATTTTGGCTTTAATAGGTCCAAAAATGCAGATGGCTCAGAAGAATTTAAGCTCAATTATACACGAGTGAATACACAAATTGCTTATGATTTTACAAATGTTTTAAATTTTTTGCCTGAACCAATGTCTATACAAGCACATGCTGGACCAGGAATGAGTTTTACCAAACCTTTAGGGAATGACTCTGAGAATAAATACACGTATCTAAATATTTTGTTGGGACTAGAGTTACAGTATAAAATTTCTCGTACTCTAGCCATTTTAGGAGATTTTGGTTATGCAAAAGCCTTATCAAGCAAAGAAAAATATGATATAGAAATTGATGGATTTTCTTTTAATGGTGATTTAGTTTATGCTACATTTGGACTTTCAGTAGCAATAAGTGGTTGCAGATATTGTAATTAATGGACAAAGAAAAAATTATTTTAGGGATTGATCCTGGAACCACAATTATGGGTTTCGGACTTATAAGGGTGCAAAATAAAAAGATGGAGTTCATGCAACTTAATGAGCTGGATCTAAAAAAATACAGTGATCATTACCTAAAACTCAAACTTATTTTTGAACGCACTATTGAGCTTATAGATACACATCATCCAGATGAAATAGCCATTGAAGCGCCATTTTATGGTAAAAATGTGCAAAGTATGCTCAAACTTGGAAGAGCGCAAGGTGTTGCTATGGCTGCAGGTTTGTCAAGGCAAATTCCAATTACAGAGTATTTGCCTAAAAAAATTAAAATGGCAATTACAGGAAATGGTAATGCAAGTAAAGAGCAAGTAGCCAAAATGCTTCAAAGTTTATTAAACCTTAAAACCTTACCAAAAAACTTAGATGCTACAGATGGATTAGCTGCTGCAGTTTGTCATTTTTACAATTCAGGAAAAGTAACTGTCGGGAAAAGTTATTCTGGTTGGGATAGTTTTGTAAAACAGAATCAAGATAAGATTGGTTAGTATATCTTTGTTATTCCTGCGGAAGCAGGAATCCACTTTTAATATTTGAGCCATAGCAGGAATTTACATTCACATACCATTTTGTAAGCAAGCATGTTATTATTGCGATTTTCATTTTTCTACTTCATTAAAGAAAAAAGACGAACTACTGGAGGCTTTGGCAAAGGAACTTCAACTACGAAAAAATGAGCTTCAAAACCATGTTATAGAAACCATTTATTTTGGTGGAGGCACACCATCTTTGCTAACGCATCAAGAATTGCAATTCTTGATCTCTGAAGTCTATAGGAACTATCAAGTCATTAAAAATCCAGAAATAACACTTGAAGCCAATCCAGATGACTTATCAACTGAAAAAATAAACGACTTAGCAGGGTCACTAATAAACAGATTGAGCATTGGTATTCAATCGTTTTTTGACGACGATTTACAAGGCATGAATCGAGCGCATTCATCTGAAGAAGCAAAGAAATGCTTAGAAGAAGCGACTAAACAGTTTGATAATATTACTATCGATTTAATTTACGGTATTCCAAATATGAGCCGAGAAAAATGGAATAAAAATTTGCAAATGGCCTTTGAATTTGGAGTCAATCACATTTCAAGTTATGCTTTAACGGTTGAGTCTAAAACAGCTTTAGATAGTTTTATTAAAAAAGGGACTTATCCTCCAATTGATGAGGACTTAGCATTGCAACATTTCAATCATTTAATTACTGAAACAGACAAACAAGGCTTTGTCCATTATGAGATTTCCAATTTTGGAAAACCTAATTATTTTTCAAAACACAATACAAGTTACTGGCAAGGCAAACCGTATTTAGGTATTGGACCTTCAGCACATTCTTTCAATGGAAAAGAAAGAAGCTGGAATGTTGCCAATAATACCAAGTATATACAAGCAATTAACAGTGGCAATTTGCCTTCAACAGCGGAAACACTTTCAGACAGAGATCGATTTAATGAATATGTCATGACACGATTACGAACTATTTGGGGAATTTCATTACAGAATATCGAAAATGATTTTGGAGCAGCATATCACGAACAGCTTTTAAAATCTGTTCAGCCTTATTTAAAAAAGCAGCTACTTGAAATTAGGGATGAAAATATTATAGCAACTCAAAAAGGTAAGTTTTTAATAGATGGAATAGCTTCGGACTTATTTATGATTTGATTATATTTGAGCATGATTGCTACAATAGAAACCAACTCTCAGAAATACAAAATAGATTTAACGAAGCCACTAGACATTTCGATGCCATTAAGAGCATCGAAGAAAAATGTCAATGCTTGGTATATTGATGAACCAACCATTGAACCAGTCGTTTTAGATGGCTGGACAGCTTCAGTTGCAGAAGGTGCTTCTATAAATTTCAATAATATCAATTTTAATCCACATGCTCATGGTACGCATACAGAATGTGTTGGACATATCACTGAAAAAGTACATAGCATAAATCAAAATTTAAAACAATTTTTCTTTTTGGCTGAGGTAGTAACTGTTGCTCCAGAAAAGTACTTGAAAGATAATATCATCTCTAAAAAACAGCTTCAATTTGCACTTGGAAATAAAAAAAGAGAAGCGCTGGTAGTGCGTACTATGCCAAATACTAAAGAAAAATTATCAGCGCAATACTCAAATACCAACTGGCCTTACTTTGAAAAGGAAGCCATAGAATATTTGGTTAAAAAAGGGGTAAAACACCTATTAATTGACTTGCCAAGTGTTGATAGAGAGAAAGATGGAGGAGAGTTGCTCTGCCACAATACCTTTTGGAATACGAAAGGCAAAATAAGAATGGATGCTACCATTACAGAGTTGATTTATGTTGATAATAAAATAGATGATGGCACTTTTTTCTTAAACCTACAAGTTGCACCCTTTGAAAATGATGCTTCACCAAGCAAACCTATTTTATATAAAATTGAAGACTGATGCATATCGATCAAATACGAGAATATTGTCTTGCTAAAAAGGCTGCAACTGAAAGTTTTCCTTTTGATGAAAACACTCTTGTATTTAAAGTCATGAATAAAATGTTTTTAATGGCACCTTTAGATAAATGGGATAAGGGTGAAGCTTCAGTAACTGTAAAATGTGATCCCGATTATACTTTAGAATTAAGAGACCAATATGAAAGTGTTTACGCTGGACCTTATGTAAGTAATAAGCACTGGAATACTTTAGCACTTTTCAAAAATGAATTACCTCCAAAGTTAGTGTTACGACTTATAGACCATAGCTATGACATGGTAGTAAAAGGATTGACAAAAAAAATAAGGAATGAATTAGAAGCTCTTTAAAGACATATAAAAAGCTTTAAAGTTGTATTATTGCAACTTCATATAACAATCATGAGTTTAGAACGAGAGCTACAAAAAAGAAGTCATTATAAGTGCGAATTATGTGGTAATGAAGAACAACTTCAAGTGTATATTATCCCACCTTCAAAAACTGAAGATCTAGACCATGCCTTAATGGCTTGTGGTATCTGTATTGATCAAATTGAAAATCCAGATAATGTTGATACAAATCATTGGAGATGCCTAAATGATAGCATGTGGAGTGAGCATAAGCCAATTCAAGTAATGGCTTGGAGAATGCTAACAAGATTAAAAACCGAAGGTTGGCCACAAGATTTATTAGACATGATGTATCTGGATGAAGAGACCTTAGAATTAGCAAAAGCTACTGAAGAAGAATTGGATGATTCTAATAAAATTGTACATCGTGATGTTAATGGAGTCATTTTGGAAGCTGGAGATTCTGTCGTACTTATAAAAGACCTTAAGGTTAAAGGATCAAGTATGGTCGCAAAGCAAGGAACAGCTGTGAGACGCATTTCATTAGATCATAATAACTCTCAATATATTGAGGGCAAAGTTGATGGTCAGCATATAGTTATTATTACACAATACGTCAAAAAAATTTAGTGATAAAATGAAAAAATCGTTAAATTTATTACTAGTTGAAGATGATGCTATTGAAGTTATGAAGTTAAGAAGAGTGTTAGAAAACTTTGAATTTAAGCATAATTTTATTCAGAAAGAGAATGGAGAAGAAGCACTATCTTATTTAAGTAGGACTGAAGTTTATCCAAGTATTATTTTACTTGATTTAAATATGTCTAGAATGAATGGTGTTGAGTTTTTGAAAACTTTAAAAAGTGATCCAAAATATAAATATATCCCAGTTGTTATTTTAACAACATCAAATAACCAGAAAGATATATTAGATTGTTACAGGTTGGGTATAGCTGGATATATAGTAAAGCCATTAAAATTCGAAAAATATACAGAGTGTATTAAAAATATTTTCTCGTATTGGTCTTGCAATGAATTAATTTAAAAGCAATTTAATATGGACGAAATTGTTCATTTAAAAAAACAATTAGAAGAAGAGAAAAGGGTTACTGATTCTTTAAAAAAAGAACTCATAAATAAAACTTCTGAGATTGAGTTATTAAAACAAAATAGAGAACAAATAAATCATGAGAATAACTTAACTCAAAAAAGAGCATCAAAGCAATTAGAATCTAAATATAGTCTGCTAGATAAAATTATAAATGAGATTTTTGATAAAGTAGATATATATGATATATCTTGGGCAATAGCAAATATTTTAGCAGAATACTTAGGCACTAATGATTGCGTAATATATGCAGTAACAAAGTCTAAAAAGCATGTAGAGCAAATTGCTGCCAGTTTTGAAAAAATTTCAATAGAAGGAGAAATTATTAATAGGTTGACAATACCTATTGGATCAGGGATTGTTGGAACAGTTGCAAAAACAGGCATTTCAGAAATTATTCACGACACAAGTATAGATGCAAGATATATAAAAGATATTTCCAATGGATACTCTGAAATAACAATACCTGTAATACTAAATGGTGAAGTAATAGGGGTAATAGATTCAGAACACCCCGACAAAAATTTCTTCAATATTGAGCACTTAAAAACGATTGAAGATATTTCAAAATTTGTCGCATTAACGCTAAATAATGCCTTGAATTTAAGAGACCGAATAAAGTTTGAAAGACAGCTTTTACAATCACAAACAAGACTTTTCAGTTTAATTTCAAGCCTTGATGTTGGGATACTTCTTGAAGATGAATTTAGAAGAATCGTTTTGACAAACGAAAAATTTTGTAAACTTTTTCAAATTCCAGTTGATCCGGAGAATTTAATTGGTCTAGATTGTTCGAATGCAGCAAGTCTAAGCAAGCATCTCTTTAAAAACCCCGAATTATTTGTTGAAAATATTAAAGTCCTATTAAAAAATAAAGAAAAAGTATTATCTGACGAATTAATAATGGTTGACGGTACTATTTTAGAAAGAGATTATATACCTATTTATAATAATAAAGAATATTTAGGACATTTATGGAGCTATAGAGATGTTACTTTAAAAAGAAATTATTGGAGAAGTTTAGAGGCACAAAAGCAAAAATATAGCGATATTATTACCAATATGAATTTGGGATTATTAGAGGTTAACAATAAGGATGAAATATTAATGGCAAATAAGAGTTTTTATGATATTTCCGGATATTTTGAAAACGAATTAATTGGGAAAAAGGCGGGGGATTTATTTCTAACAAAAAAAGAAAAGATAAAACTAGATGCGGAGTCAAAAAAACGACTGAAAGGCATTTCAGGTTTATATGAAATAAAAATTAAAAATAAACAAGGGAATATTAGATATTGGTTAGTTAGTGGAGCGCCAAATTATGATTTAAATGGAAAAATTGTTGGATCTATAGGCGTTCATCTAGATATAACAGAGCAAAGGAAATTGCAAAAGCAAAAAGAAAAATTGCTCAATGACCTAAAAAGAAGTAACGAAGAACTTGAACAATATGCACATATTGTCTCTCACGATTTAAAATCACCACTAAACAATATAAGCGCCTTAACAACTTGGATTAAAACAGATAATTATGATAAGCTAAATCCACATAGTTTAGAACATTTCAATCACTTGGAGCTTACTTTAGAGAAAATGGAGCTATTGATTTCTGGTATATTAAAATATGCAAGTATTTCAAAAAACACCATTAATTTTAAGGAGCAAGATTTAAATTTATTGGTTAATGATTTAATTGTTACATCAAATACACCTGACCATATTACCATTAAAGTATTAAAAAAATTACCTAAAATAAATGGTGATTATTTGAAGTTAGTTCAATTATTTCAAAATCTTATTGATAATGCAATAAAGTTTATTGACAAAGATAAAGGATTAATAGAAATTGATTTTCAAGATAATAATACACATTATAAGTTTTCAATAAAAGATAATGGAATTGGTATTGAAAAAGAATTCCATAAAAAAGTCTTTCAAATATTTCAAACTATAAACTCAAATAAAAATTCAACAGGAATTGGATTGTCTATAGTTAAAAAAATTATAGATGTACATCAAGGGGAAATTTGGTTAGATTCGGAATACGGTAAAGGAACAACAATATATTTTACTCTGAAAAAACAAATTTGATGACGCCTAATTTAAAATATATTGAACAAATATCTTTCGGTGATATAGAGTTTCAAAAGAAAATAATAAACACTATTAAGAAAGAATTTCCTATAGAAAAAGAGCAATATCAAGAAAACTTTAAATCTAAAAATTATGCTCGTTTAGCCATGGATGTTCATAAAATTAAGCATAAAATTAATATATTTGGACTTAATAAAAGCTACGAGATAGCTGCTGAATATGAAACGAATTTAAAAAATAATAGTACTACTTTATCAGCGGAGTTTGACTTTATTTTAAAAACAATTACTTCATTTCTAGAAAAAATTTAATTCTTTTTTATGGACTGTATTATTATTGATGATGAAAGCACTGCTAGAGAAATAATAAAACAATTATGTTCCAATCAAGAAAACATAAATATTGTTAGAGAATTTGCAGATGCAATTAGCGCTATTAAATTTCTGAATGAAAATAATATTGATCTAATTTTTTTAGATATTCATATGCCAGATTTTAATGGAATAGATTTTATTAAAACCTTAAAAAATCCTCCGCAATTAATTTTAACCACTTCAGATCCAAATTTTGCTGCTTCAGCTTTTGAATTTGATTTCATTATTGATTATTTATTAAAACCTATTGATATGACTAGATTTCAAAATGCTATTGCTAGAGCAGAAAATAGGCTATTAATAAAGCCGAAAGACAATACTCGTGAAAAGATATTTGAAAATCAGGAAAAATATTTATACGTTAACATTAACAAGGGTTTAAAAAAAATAAACCTAAATGATATTTTATTTATTGAAGCAAAAGGGGATTATATTATAATAGTTAAAGAAAAAGAACGAACTATTGTGCATTCTTCATTAAAAAAAATACTTGAAGTCTTACCAGATATTGCGTTTATACAAGTGCATAGATCATATATTATTAATATTAACCATATTGTAGATATTAAAGATAATGGGGTTAATGTAGTTAAAAATATAATTCCGATCGGAAGACAATATAAAAGTAAATTATTTCAACAATTAAATCTTTTGTAATTAAAAGGAAACAAACAAATTTTTATCTTCATTTAAATGTCGTTGGACTATTTATTTGTCTTAAATTGAATAATAACATTTAAGTTTGTTTGTTGATTGAAATGAAAATAGTTTTTCACTTCCCTAAAGATACTGATAATAGCCTGTAAGCTTCACTTTTTTAAAGTGAAGCTTTTTAATTATTGCTAATTATCTTATAAATTTTATACATTTTGAATTTTACTTATTAATATTATGAATTTGTCACAAGAAACATTTAATAATGAATTATTAGATTTAAGAGAACAGCTTAAAACTCATAAATTATATAAAAAAATAAATAGTATTGAAACATTAAAACTATTCATGGAGAATCATGTTTATGCCGTTTGGGATTTTATGTCTTTACTAAAATCTCTTCAAATGCAATTAACATGTGTAAGGATTCCGTGGATCCCTTCTAACAACCCATTTTTAACGCGTTTAATAAATGATATTGTTTTTGAGGAGGAAAGTGACTTAAATGAATCAAACCAACCCAAAAGTCATTTTGAAATGTATTTGGAGGCTATGTGTCAAATTGGTGCAAATACTCAAAATATGAATCAACTAATAAACTTTATAAAATCAGGGAAAAATTTAGAAGACTCATTGAATGAGGTTCAGGTTCATGATGAGATTATATCATTTTTAAAATATACTTTTCAAATAATATCTACTAATGAAGTTCATAAAATAGCTTCTGCATTTGCCTTTGGAAGAGAAGATATTATCCCAGATATGTTTATTGAAATATTAAAATCTGAAGACCCTAAAAATAAAAGATATAATAAATTCAGATATTACCTAAATAGACATATCGAATTAGATGGAGATAAGCATGGTTTACAATCAATAGAAATGGTATTTGAATTATGTAATAATAATCAAGAAAAATTAAACGAAGCTTTGCATGTTGCAAAACAATCCATTAAACAACGTTTACTACTGTGGGATCATATAGCTGTTTTGTTGGAATAAAACGGATAATCATTATATATAATTATTTAATCGATAAAAAACAAGATTTTATCGACAGTAAAACGTGTTCAGTCTAAAAAATAAAGTAGTAAAAGTAATAATAAGTAAATTTAGCAAGTCAATTTGATTTTCCCTTATAAGTAATGAACTAACTAATTCGATTGACATATAAGCCTTATGAGAAGCGAGCGCAGACGCTAATTGTAAGGCTTTTTTTTATATGTGATTCAAACATTTTATTAGATTGTCTTTTGTTTTAAATATTTGGTAGATTTTTACGATATTAAAGGAGAAAGTTCTCGCATGTCAGTAAAGCAATCAACAGCTGTGAGCCCCATTTCATTCAAACAAAATTATACAGATTATATAATAGGCAAAGTTGATGGTCAGCATATAGTTATTATTACACAATACGTCAAAAAAATATAGTATTTTAAAGTAGTTTTTTAGCTTCAAATACTTGATGTAAATTACTACAAATCAATAAATTAATTTTATTTCTTAATTAAGAAGTCATATTAAATATGTATATTTATAAGGCTTCATCAGCGCGTTTTTTATTTCATCAATCAAGCTATAAAAGTTAGCTCTAAGTCATTGAATTGTAGTTTACAACCAACTATACTAATTTAAATTTGGCATTATGAAAACCATTAAACGCATTATTGAAGGATTACTTGTTTTAGTTTTTCTTTTTCCAACCTCAGTAATTTCTCAAGAACAACCTCAATTATTTATTAAAGTTAAAACCATGCATTGGAATATGGATCTTGATGATTTTTCCATGCAAGAATGGAAAGCTTTAGAGCTTGAATATTTTAATAAAATAACCATGAAAAACGAGTATATTTTGTCTGCTACAGTTTTGCAGCATCATTTTACTGGAGACAGTTCTGAAATACTTTTTATTACAGTTTTTGATACTTGGAATCATATAGATCAAGCTACTCAACGAACTAATGAACTTATGAAAGAAGCTTGGCCTAACGAAGCAGACAGAAAAGCTTTTTTAAGAAAACAAGCCAGATTCTATGATAATGAGCATTCTGATGAAATTTATAGAAGTATTCCAGGTACAAGGGAAATAGAACATACGGATTTACCATTGTTGTATTATGTTAGAACAAGTTATTACACGTTCCCAGAAGATGGTACTGAAGAAGAATTTCAGTCACTACTCAACCAGTACAATGAAGTCGTAACTAATAATAACGAATTTTATAAAGGCTATTATCCTCAAATGCATTTTTATGGTTCAGATCGATCTGAGTTTCTTGAAGTGTTTTGCGCAGAAACACTTGCTAGTTTGGAAAAGGGAATTTCAAAACAAGGGGAATTATTTAGAGAATATTGGGCTGATCAAAAAGCGCAAGACGAATACAACGATAAATACGGAAAATACTTGACAGGAATTCATAACGACAGAATTTATAGCTCAATTCCAGATTTATATAAGCCCATTGCTCAAAATTAGGGTTATAACTTTATTTTAGAATTATTTTTAAATTGTAATGGTGAAGTATGTTTTAAATATTTAAACTGTCTGTTGAAATTAGAAATATTATTAAATCCTGAAACATCTGCAACTTCTGCAACAGATAATGTGTCATCGGTTAATAATAATTTGCACGCATTCTCTATTCGAAGCTCGGTTAAAAATCTAAAATAAGTCTTATTGGTTCGTTTTTTGAAGTATTTACAAAATGCATTCTTAGTCATTGAAGAGACTTTTGCAATATCATCAAGACTAATTTGCCTGTTGTAATTTTTCATAGTAAAATCCATGACATCTTGCATGCGTTTTCCTTCACTATCTGTATATTTTTTATCATAGATAAATGAAGATAATGCCTGAGATTTAGATTTGGATAGCCTTTTTAATATCTTCAAACAAATCAGAAATCGTTGAAATTTGCTACTGTTATTCAATTGCAGAAACAAACCTTCCAGTTTATTTGATTTTGGTGAAAGCTGAAATCCATGCTCTGCTTTCTTAAAAAAAGAACGAAGTTCTCTCAATTCTTCCAATTCAAAAAAATGTTCTCCAAAACCTGTTTTTGTAAAAAAGAGAGTCAACATTTCAGACGTTTTATCATTAGCTACATCACTTTTAAAAACATGTGGTAAGTTACTTCCAATAGCTAATACATCACCCTTTTTATAGTAATTTATGGTATCCCCAACTATTAGTGTGCCTTCTCCTGCAGCAATATAACTTACTTGTATTTCTTCATGTTGATGAAATTTATCGTAGAACACTACTTCTTTATCTTCTTGATAAATTAATGCATCATGCTCTGGTTTTGGTATTTGAAATGGTAGTACTTTCATGATTATTAATACAGATAATAAGTTTAAAAATACGCAAATACTATTCAAATAATGTTAAAAAAATATTATATAGGATAATATAGGATTAATATTGGATAAAGAATCATTATTTATTACTAGTAAGCTAAAGTACATTTGTATCACATAAAATTAATTACAATGAGTTTAAAATGGAATGGCGTAATGCCAGCTGTGTTTACATGGTTGAAAGAGTCAAAATCTGGCGCTCTTGAAATTGACTTTGATGCAACGCAAAAACTGGCTGCAGGTATATTAAAAGTTCAAGGAAAGGGGGGTAGCAGAATGAGCGGACTTGTTGGTTCTGGAACGCTGGGCGAGAATAGCTATTTGAGCACAAAGCAGCGTATTTCCTTACTTAAATCTCTTTCTGATGTTGCTAAAGATTATAATGTTCCTTTAATCAGTGGTGCTGCAGCAGAAACTAAAGAAGAACTTGCAACTATCGTTGAAGGACTTGCAACAGCTGGTGTTGACACCGTAATGGTTATGCCACCAAAAACTAAGGAACTTCCTTCTGATGAAGAAATGTATTCGTACTTTGAACTTGCAGAATCTACTGCAAGAGGTGCAGGTGTATCAGTAATGCCTTATAACAATCCTGATGCAGCTGGTTATCATGCGCTTTCAACCGAGCTTCTTCTAAAACTTGCTGAACTACCTAATATAGATGCCCTTAAAATATCTACAATTGATGTTTCAATCATTGAAACGATGATGTTGGCAAACAAAGATTTAAAAATTTTGGCAGGTGTTGATACCGTAACGGTACATGCAGGACTTGCTGGTGCATGTGGTGGAATTACAGGAGTTGGTTGTATTTTTCCAAAAGCTAGTGTTAGCATGCAGGAATATGTTTCAAACGGACAATGGGCCGAAGCAAATAAAATTTCTCAGGCAATGAATTCCATCTCGTATTTAGATGCTCAGCCACTACTTATGGAATATCTTAAGCTTGCTATGGGAATTCATCATAATGATGTTGCTGGAGGACTTCGTACCTTTGGTAAGAAATTAACTCCAAACGAAATTGATGATGTCCGAGCAAGATATATTCTGGCAAAAGAAAGACTTGAAGTTCTGGATTTAATAGGTGAAGTCTTTTAAATTTTAAAAAAAGAGAAAACTTCGTTTTTATAGAAGGAATAATAAAAACATTGAAAAAATAAGTGAAAATGATTACAGGAAAAAATTATATAGGAAATACACTTTCAGCCGAAGGTAATAAAACTTACAAAACATTCAATCCTCAATTAAATATTGAGAACGAACATACATTCTATGAGGCAACTTCAGATGAAATAAACAAAGCCGTAGAATTAGCTGCAAAGGCATTCAAGAGTTTTAGACATACTTCCGGAAAGCAAAAAGCAGATTTTTTAAATGCAATTGCTGATGAAATTTTGGCGCTAGACGATGAACTTATTAATGTGTATCGTTCTGAGTCTGGATTACCAGAAGGAAGAGCAAAAGGGGAACGTGGAAGAACCGTTTTTCAATTGCGTTCATTTGCTGATTTAGTTGCAGAAGGTTCATGGGTTGAAGCAACCATAGATACTGCAATTCCTGACAGACAACCATTGCCAAAATCTGATATTCGAAAAATCTATATTCCTTTAGGACCAGTTGTGGTTTTTGGAGCGAGTAATTTCCCTTTAGCATATTCAACGGCAGGAGGTGATACTGCAGCGGCCTTTGCAGCCGGCTGTCCAGTTATTGTTAAATCTCATCCTATGCACGCAGGAACTGGAGAATTAGTGGCTTCAGCAATTATTAAAGCTGCCAATAAAACAAACATGCCAAATGGTGTGTTTTCAAATTTAAACAGCTCAGGAATTGAAGTTGGAGTACAATTAGTAAAACATCCTGAAGTGAAAGCAGTTGGTTTTACAGGAAGTATTCGTGGAGGACGTGCGTTGTTAGATTTAGCAGCACAACGTGAAGAACCCATTCCTGTTTTTGCTGAAATGGGAAGTATAAATCCAGTTATAATGCTACCTAATGCATTGAAGAATAGGAGTGAATCTTTAGCTAAGACCTATGCAAGTTCAATAACCCTTGGTACAGGACAATTTTGTACAAACCCTGGATTAATTATTGGAATAAAAGGAAATGATTTAACAAACTTTATATCAACTTTAGCTAATGAAATTGTTAAAATTGAGCCATCATGCATGTTGCATCCGAATATTTATGGTGCTTATGAAAGCAATAAGGCAAAAGCTTTGGCTCAGCCGGAATTAAGTGTTGTCGCAAATTATGATACTGATGTAAAAGAAAACTATGCAAGGCAAGCTATTACTACCGTTGAAGGGAGAACATTTTTGGCTAACACTACACTTCATCAGGAAGTTTTTGGACCATTTTCAATGGTGGTTCAATGCGAAAATGTTGAGCAGATGGAAGCCATTATTAGTAATCTTGAAGGTCAACTTACAGGTACATTAATTGCAGATGGCGAAGCAGAACAGTATTCAAATATTATTTCAGCATTACAAAACAGAGTAGGTCGTTTAATATACAATGGTGTGCCAACAGGCGTTGAGGTTTGCCCTTCAATGGTCCATGGTGGTCCATATCCAGCTTCTACAGATAGTCGTTTTACAGCTGTTGGTATTAACTCCATAAAGCGTTGGGTGAGACCATTTAGTTTTCAAGATTGGCCAAATCATTTACTTCCTGATGAATTAAAAAATGAAAACCCATTAGGAATTTCCCGAAATGTTGATGGCAAGCAAACGAATCAAAAAATTTAATTTAAATATAGTGATATGAAAAGCTTCAGACCCTTATTAGTTATTTTTTGTGTTGGATTATTATCCTTTCAACAGCCTTCAGATTCTGATCAATTAAATTCTATTATTGCTAAATATCAAGCAGATAGAGAGTATGAATTTGACAGCTATGAATCCGTTGAAAATACAGCAAAATACTATCAAGTTGAAGCTGACTTTTCAAAGAAATTAAAAGAAGAATTAGAGCAAGTCTCAGAAGAAGGCTTATCTGAAACTGAAAAAATTTCAAAGGAATTATTACTGTTCGTTTTACAAGACAAAATAGATTCTAATACATTTAAAACGTACTTAAACACTATTACCAATGAATCTGCTTTCCATCTTAATTTAAGTAGAATGGGGAATCGGACACTGAATAATAAAAATCAAGTTATTGATTATTTATTACGACTTGAAAATTTACCAAAAAGGATTGACTACAATATCGATATATTGAGAGCCTCAATAAAGGAAGGAATGGCTCAACCTCTTGCTGTTTTTAATAATTATGACGTTACTTATAATAAGCATATAGTTTCTGATGTAACTCAAAGTGAATTTTATAAACCATTTTTAAATTTACCCGAATCATTATCCACTACTGAAAAAGATTCGATCATACAAGCTGGGAAAGTAAGTATTCAAAAAAATGTAGTTGATGAGTACAAAAAAATCAAACGCTTTTTTCAAGATGAATATTTTCCAAACACGAGAAAAGGTTTAGGGATTTCGACCACACCAAATGGGAAAGAGTTTTACCAAAATAGAATCAATTATTTTACAACGAGTGATCAGTATACTGCTGATGACATTCATCAAATTGGTTTAAATGAGGTCGCTCGCATCAAAGCTGAAATGCAAAAAATTATAGATGATTTAGGTTTTAAAGGAAGCTTTGCTGAATTTTTAGAATTTCTAAGGACAGACGAGCAATTCTACCCAAAAACGGCAGATGAATTATTAATGTTCGCTCGTGATATTTCAAAAAGAATAGATGCAGAATTACCTAAATTTTTTAAAACATTACCAAGAAAACCTTATGGAGTTGTTCCAGTTCCAGCAGACCTTGCGCCTAATTATACAGGCGGGCGATACTCAGGATCACGTAGTGAAACTACCGCTGGATTTTATTGGGTAAACACCTATAATTTACCAAGTAGAACACTTTATACCATCCCTGCTTTAACAGCTCATGAGGCAGTCCCAGGACATCATTTGCAAATTTCTTTGAACAATGAATTGCCAGAAACTATTCCAAGTTTTAGAAGACGATTATATTTATCAGCTTATGGCGAAGGATGGGGATTGTATTCCGAATATTTGGCTGAGGAAATGGGAATTTATACAACACCTTATGAAAAATTTGGTCAGTTAACTTATGAAATGTGGAGAGCCTGCAGGTTGGTAGTTGATACTGGAGTGCATGCAAAAGGATGGACAAGACAACAAATGTTGGATTATATGGCAAAAAATACAGCCTTATCCATTCATGAAGTAACCACAGAAACAGATCGTTATATATCTTGGCCAGGACAAGCGTTATCTTACAAGATTGGTGAAATTAAAATTAGAGAACTTCGTAAAAAAGTTGAAGAAGCTTTAGGCGATAAATTCAACATTCGGGAATTCCATGAAGTGATACTTGAAGAAGGAACGGTAACACTTTCAATTATGGAAAAACGAATGAATGTTTACATACAGAAAAAACTAAATGAGTAAGTCAAAATTTGTTTGCATTGATGCACACACTTGCGGAAATCCTGTACGTTTAGTCACTGAAGGACATCCAAACCTGGTTGGTGTAACAATGAGCGAAAAACGTCAGCATTTTTTAAAAGAATTTGACTGGATTCGTAAAGGTTTAATGTTTGAACCTCGAGGCCATGACATGATGAGTGGCAGTTTTTTATTTCCACCTCACAATCCAGAAAACGATTTTGCCATTTTATTTATTGAAACTTCTGGCTGCTTACCAATGTGTGGACATGGTACCATTGGCACCATTACTATAGCGATTGAAGAAGGTTTAGTAACTCCAAAAATTCCTGGAAAAATTAAAATGGAGGCTCCAGCTGGTTTGGTTGAAATTGAGTATCAACAATCCAACGGGAAAGTTGAATGGGTTAAATTGACTAACGTAAAAAGTTATTTGGCTGCCGAAAATTTAACTGTTGAATGTCCTGAACTTGGTGAGATTAAGTTTGATGTAGCTTACGGTGGAAACTATTATGCTATTGTAGATCCTCAAGAAAATTTCTCTGGAGTGCATGATTTAACGGCTAGCAAGATTGTACAATACTCTCAAGTAGTTAGAGAACGAATAAATAAAAAATATCCAAATCTATTTATTCATCCAGAAAATGAAACTATTCGTGATGTCACACATATGTTGTGGACAGGAAATCCTATTGATCCAACGTCTTCAGGCAGAAATGCGGTATTTTACGGAGACAAAGCCATTGATCGTTCACCATGTGGCACAGGAACATCAGCTAGATTAGCACAGTTATTTGCTAAAGGAAAATTAAAAGTAGGTGAGCCATTTATTCATGAAAGTTTTATTGGAAGCAAATTTATTGGTCGAGTAGAAAAAGAAACTACTTTAGACGGCAAATTGGCCATTGTGCCAAGTATTCAAGGCTGGGCAAAAGTGTATGGTTATAATACTATCTTTATTGATGATGAGGATGATCCTTATGCACATGGATTTCAAGTGATTTAAAATATTCTAGACATGAAACAGATTACAATTTTACTAGTAACAATGATGTCGCTATCAGCAACTTCAAAGGCACAAGAAATTACCCAAGATGATTATAGTCGCGCAATCAGTTTTATGTATGACAATGTCTATAACAAAACGGTTTTCAACCTATATACCAATGTCAATTGGTTTAAAGATGGTTCAGGTCTTTGGTTTAATGATTACAGTAAAAACAACAAATCTTATAAAACAGTTAACTTTAAAAACCATAAAGTTATTGATTTGTTTGATCACCAAAAGTTGGCTACTGCCCTAAGCAAATTGAATGATAAAACTGTTGAAGTAAATAATATATCTGTTTCCAATATTGAAAGACTAAAGGATGGAAATTTGGATTTGAGTTTTGAAGGCAAGATTTATACTTTGAAACTGAAATCCTATGAACTTCAATTGAAAGAAGAAGAAAAGCAAGAAGAAAACAGTGAATTTGAATCTAAATCACCAGATGGAAAATGGATTGCTTACACTAAAGATTATAATCTATACATAAAATCAACTGAGAACAATCAAGAATATCAATTGAGTTCAAAAGGTGAAAAGGGTTTTGAATATGCTTCATGGTATGGATGGTATGATAAGATGGAAGGCGAAAATGGAGAGCGTCCAAAGCGATTTTACGTGAATTGGTCTGAAGATTCTAAATGGATAGCAACTAGCATTGTCGATACGCGAACTGCCGAAAAAATGTACATGTTAGATCATAGTATCGATTCGCTTTACAAACCAAAATTATTATCCTACTATCGTGGTTCGCCTGGAGATACTACCATGGTAAAGATTACTCCAGTTTTCTATAATGTTGGAACGAAAAAAGAGGTGAGGACTAATTTACCAACTGGAACTCACATTAATTCAGTAGCCATTGAAGCCATGAAAAAGTCGGGAGAATTGTTAGCTGGTTATTCCGAAAGAGGATATAAAAAAGAAATTCTAAAGTATGTCAATTTAAATAATGGAAAGGAAGAGATCTTAATTGAAGAAACTAGCGAAACAAACATTGATAATTTTTGGTTTCGACAATTTCAAGATAAGGAAAAAATCATTTTTTTATCAGAGCGAAGTGGTTGGCGACAATTATATGTGGTTGATTTAAAAACCAAAGAAACAAAGCCTTTAGCTACTGGTAATTATTACATAAATTCCGTAGTAAATACTGACGAAAAAAACGAAAACATTTACTTTCTAGCTTCAGGAAAAGAGCCTAATGCAAACCCATATCATCAAAAGCTGTATAGAGTCAATTTTAAAGGTGAAGTCACATTATTAACGCCTGAGAATACGCATCATATGGTTGATTTTTCAGAAGATGGAACATTTTTTGTTGATAACTATTCAACCATTAATATTCCAACACGAACAGTTTTAAGAGATTCGAGAAATGGAAAAATTCTTGCAGAATTAACAAAAGCTGATGTTTCGGAAGTTGTTTCTGAAGGCTGGCAATCACCAGAAGTTTTTGAGCTTATAGCCAAAGATGGGAAAACGACTATTTATGGTGCTATCTGGAAGCCAACAAATTTCGATGCCTCTAAATCTTATCCAATCATTGATGCTACATATACAGGACCACATACACAGGTATTCCCAAAATCGTTCGACAGAGGGATGAGTAATCAATCCTTAGCAGAATTTGGTTTCATTGTAGTTGGAGTTGATGGATTGGGAACTTCAGGACGCTCAAAAGAATTTCATAACCATTCCTATAAAAACATGGGAAATAATTTAGAAGACCATGTATTAGCAATAAAACATTTGGCTCAAAAATATTCATGGATTAATATTGAAAAAGTTGGTATTTTTGGTCATTCGGCTGGAGGTTATGACACAGGAAGAGCGATGTTGGGTTTCCCAGATTTTTATAAAGTTGGTGTGGCGAGTTCTGGAGATCATGATTTTAGAATGGAAAAGGCTTGGTGGCCAGAAATGTATCAAGGTTGGCCAGTTGATGAGACTTATGAAAAAGTGTCAAACATTACTAATGCGGGAAATTTAAAAGGAAAATTATTATTGGTTCATGGTGGTATTGATGATAACGTAAATCCATCAGCAACTTTTAAATTGGCGGAAGCTTTAGTCAATGCAGATAAGGAGTTTGATTTATTAATTTTTCCTAGTCAGCGGCATGGTTATGAAGGTAAAGCTCGAAATTATTTTATTAAAAAACGTTGGAATTATTTTATTGAACACTTATTGGAAACTAAACCAATTTGGGATTTTAAATGGGATTAAATGAGTAAAAATATTATTGTTATTGGTGGTGGAATTATTGGATTAAGTTCTGCATATTACCTTCAAAAAGAAGGACATCAAGTTACTGTTATCGATCAATCTGGTCTTAATGGTGGTGCTTCATATGTTAATGCTGGATATTTGTCTCCCAGTCATTTAATTCCATTGTCTGCTCCAGGAGTGATGAAAAAAGGATTAAAATGGATGTTTAATCCATCAAGTCCTCTATATATTAAACCTCGCTTGGAAGCTGATTTTTTACAATGGGCTTGGGCTTTCAATAAGTCTTGTAATGCTTCACATGTTGAAAGAGCAGCTCCAGTAATTAGAGACATATCAGTACTGAGTCAAGAGTTATATGATGATATAAAAAGAACTGAAAACTTTAATTATCATTACGATAAGAAGGGACTATTTATGCTTTGTCAAACAGAAAAAATGCTGGAAGAAGAAGTAAAAGCAGCTGAATTAGCGCAACAACTTGGTCTAGAAGCAAGAGAAGTGAGCAAAGCTGAAATAAAAGAACTAGAGCCTAATGTTGAAATAAATGCAATTGGTGCTGCTTATTTTAAATGTGATCACCACACAACTCCTCATGAGTTTATGAAAGAGCTAAAGCAATACTTAAAAGACTCAGGAGTCAAATTTTTTATTAATGAAAAGGTTGAAGATTTAGAGGTGAATCGCAAAGAAATAGTAGCTGTAAAAACCAATAAACAAATTTTAAAAGCAGATGAAGTTGTTCTTGCGGCAGGTTCGTGGTCAAATTTATTGAGTAAAAAATTAGGACTAAAATTATTACTTCAAGCCGGAAAAGGATATCGCATAAACACAGAAAGAGAAACAGGAATTACCATTCCAGCAATCTTAGCTGAAGCCAAGGCAGCAGTAACACCTATGAATGGGTTTACACGTTTTGCTGGTACTATGGAGATTGCAGGTATCAATCACAATATCAATAAAGTTCGAGTTGAGGCTATTGCCAATGCGGCGAAAAGGTACTATCCAAATATTGAATTAACTGAAGAAGAAAAAGATAATGCAGCTTGTGGTTTGCGTCCAGTATCACCTGATGGATTACCTTACATTGGAAGGTCAAGTAAATGCAAAAATCTTACCATTGCTGCTGGTCATGCCATGATGGGTTGGAGCATGGGAACGGGAACGGGAAAGCTGGTTGCTGAAATTATTTCTGAGCAAAAGCCATCACTAAATTTATCACCATTTAATCCAGATAGAAAGTTTTAATCATCTAGATTCATTCGCATCGTGATAAGATGTTTTTTTAAGCCAACTTTTTCATAGGCTCTTATGGCCGAAGGATTGTCTTCATAAACATCCAATCGGATTTCAGAAATATTTCGGTCTTTACACCATTTCAATAAAGTATCCATAATAAGTTTGTTATACCCATTACCGCGATGTTTTTCAGGAACAAACATAAAACCTAAATAACCTTGTTTTTTATGTTTGAGGTAATGCCTATCGTCTTTTATTTTGGCATAACCAGACGCTACCAATTCGTTGTTTATTTCAACAACAAACAAATCAGACTCTTCATTTGTCATAATTTCAGAGAGGTCATAATATACAACAGGTCCATCTTTAATTGTTGGATCCATTGGACGTTCTGCTTCAACAAGACCATTCATGAATTCCATTAAAACAGGGAGGTCTTTTTGAGTTGCTTTTCTAACAATTGGCTGCATAAGTCTGCAAGAATTTAAAATTAATTTTTATTTTATTGATAATAAGCGAGTTCCTTGTGAGAGTTTCACAGTATAAAAAGAACATTTTATGTTAAACTTTTGACTGTATAATTTAGTAATATCTTTTTTAAAATTATCAAGTAAATGGTTTTTAACAATGTTAATTGTACAGCCACCAAAACCGCCACCCATCATTCTTGCTCCAATAACTGCATTTGATTTTTTTGCTTTTTCTACTAGAAAATCCAATTCTTTACAACTTACTTTATATTGGTTTTTTAGGCCATTATGTGAATTATAAAGTAAGTCACCTAGTTTTAATAAGTCATTTTGTAAAATAGCTTCATAAGCATTTAGCACTCGCTTATTTTCTTGAAATACATATAATGCTTTTTGATATTCATCATCAGTTAAAACATCTTTTATGGTGCTCAAATTCGGCAAAGTAGCTTGCCTTAAATTTTGAACTTTTAATTTTATAGCAACTTTCTCACAAGTATTGCGCCTATCATTATAAGCACTTTCTGCTAAGCTGTGCTTAACATTAGAGTTAACTAACAACAAAGAATGGCCATTAAGATTTAGTGTAACTTGTTTAGCTTCTAAACTCTCACAATCTAATAAAATAGCTTTATCCTTTCTCCCGAACATAATTGCGTATTGATCCATGATTCCACATTTAACACCAACATAATTGTGTTCAGCCTTTTGAGAAATATAGATTAGCTCTTTTTTTGTTAAGCCTAAATTGAATAATTCATTTATAGCATAGGCAATACTGTTTTCTAATGCAGCTGAGGACGAAATTCCTGCACCTTTAGGAATATTACCGCCAAATACGAGATTAAAATTTTCAATCTGTTTTCCTGCTTTTTGAATCTCTGAAATAACTCCTAAAATATAATTTTTCCAATCACTATTTTTAATTGGTTTGATAGTATTTAAAGAAAAGTCGTAACGTTCATCTTCATCTACAGCGATTATTGATGATATGTTTAATTCACTTTTTTGAATACCAACTACGATTCCTTTATCAACAGCTGCAGGAAATACTAAGCCCTTATTATAATCGGTGTGTTCGCCAATAAGATTGATGCGTCCAGGTGAAAAAACTAATAGAGGCTCAGTTTTAAACTCAGATAGAAAACTCGATTTAATTTTTAATTTTAGATCTGAACTCATTTAGATGAAATAAATATAAATGACTAAAACCATAATACAAATTCCAATTCCAATGCTATTTACATGCTTCCAAGGTGTAATATCAACTTGCTTTGAATAAGACAATTCGTAGGCTTCAGCTCTAGGTTTATATTTACCAATTATAAGCATAATAAGGATGTTAAGTATAAATAATATGGCCATAATGTGTAAGTAATGTGGGTAATTATCGTTGCCAAACACAAAAGGTTTCAAAATAAACTGACTTATGCTATATAATATCACACCTGAAAATACAGCTATTTTTGCAGCTATAGCAGGAACATATTTTGTTAAATATCCAACCACAATAATAGTTAATATTGGAATGCTATAGCAACCATTAACTTCTTGTAAATAGCCGAATAAACCGTCTGGTGCATTGGCAATTAAAGGTGCAATAAGCATTGAGATTATAGCTAGAAATATTCCAAAATTTTTCCCAATCCTAACTACTTTCTTTTCATTTGCTTCAGTATTAATGTGGGATTTGTAAATATCAACTCCAAAAAGTGTTACAGAACTATTTAAAGCTGAATTAAACGAGCTCAAAATGGCTCCAAAAAGTACTGCTGCAAAAAATCCTAACCAAGCGTCTGGTAATACCTTTTCGACTAACATTGGATATGCTTCGTCAGGGTTTTCTATTTGACTTCCAAACATGTGGTATGCAATAACTCCAGGTAATACAACAATTAATGGTCCTAGTATTTTTATAAATGAGGCAAGTAACAGTCCTTTTTGCCCTTCTTTTAAATTTTTTGCTCCCAGAGCACGCTGTATAATTGCTTGATTAGTTCCCCAATAAAATAACTGAACAAGCATCATTCCTGTGAAAATTGTTTCCCAAGGAATAGATGATTTTGGGCCTCCCAGCGATTTAAATTTTTCTGGATTATCTGCTATTAATGTTGAAATTCCTTCAGAAATGCTACCATCACCAATAGCGATTAAACCAAATATTGGAATTAGCATACCTCCAACTAATAAACCTAAGGCGTTGATGGTGTCTGAAACAGCAACAGCTTTTAGTCCACCAAAGATGGCGTAAATTGAGCCTATAATACCAATGGCCCAAACAGTTATCCATAAAGCTGTTGTTTTAGAAACATCTAACAATTCTGGAATATTAAACATGTTACTCAATGCCAGCGCACCAGAATAAAGTACAATGGGTAATAAAACAATAGCATAGCCGCTTAAAAAGAGTCCTGAAGTTATCGTTTTTGTGACTTTATCATAACGTTGTTCTAAAAACTGAGGAACAGTTGTTAAACCACCTTTTAAATAACGCGGTAATAAGAATACCGCAGTAATTACCATAGCTATGGCAGCTAAAGTTTCCCAAGCCATCACTAAAATACCATCTTTAAAAGAAGCGCCATTAAGTCCAACAATTTGTTCAGTAGAAAGATTGGTTAATAATAAAGAACCAGCAATAACAACTCCTGTTAAACTGCGTCCACCTAGAAAATAGCCATCATGACTTGTTTCGTCTGTTTTTCTTGTTTTCCAGTAGGAAATAATGGCAACAAAAAGCGTAAAAAGAATAAAAGTTAGTATTTGCATTAGTCTTTACGTATTGGTTGTATTGTAAATGTATAACTATATAATTTATTTGAAGGGATGTTATATTCAGGATGCACCAATCTTCCCCAAGATGTGTCTCCACCAACTCCCATTTGGATAAAATCAATATTCCATTGAATTGTATTTCCTATCTCAATATCAGCTCCATGCTTTGTGGTTACTGGAACTAATCCTGAAGCCGATTCTGCGCCGTCATTACTATTAAAGTCTATTTCTCTCATATTAAAAGGCCAGACACTAGTATTCAATAATTCCGTACCTAAAACTTTAAGTTTTAAATCCTCTGAGGAAATTTCCACCCATCTCACATCTGTTTTGTTACCTGTTTCTTGTGGACGAGAATACCGATGAAATTGGTCTTTAATTTTACCTGAGTACAATCCCGTTTTTTGCCCAGTTTTTCTATCCCAATAGGTTTCCTCAGGACCTTTTCCATACCATGAAACATCAGTAAAAGTATTGTTTAAAGTCATGTACATTCCTAATCTTGGAATGTTTGGTAACTCATTTTTGTTTGGATTAAAATAATACTCTATTAGTAAATTACCATTGGATAAAATATTAAACAATATGTTGGCTTCTGCAATTTCATTGGGAAGTTTATAGTTAACTTCAAATACATAACCATCACGATTTCTATCTATATATGGTGTTTTACTTAAGTTTGCATTATTGTTATATGTAGCTTCTTGCCATATTTTTGCCCATTTATCCATCCCATTCCCTAAATCATTATCTGTTGGTGGTCGCCAAAAATTTGGACGAATAGGTTGATTGGTTACAATTTTACCATTATGTTTCCATGATGTTATCTCTCCTGTTTTCTTATCTAATTTTAATTCAACAATATCATTTCTTATTATAAAATTATTATCGATGGAAACAATTTTAAGGTCATTTTCTAGCTCATATTCTGGTTCAGATTGTTGCCACTCTTGAATAATAAATTGATCCCAAGCAATTTCATGTCCTTTTGGAATTAGTTCATTTTCATCTTTTTGAATTAGGCTTACTTCTAAAATGAACTCACTCTCTGGAATAAAAATCTCAGGGATTTCAGAAAAAGTTATTTTTAATTTGGTTTGAGGCTTAATATTAAGCTCTACATCTTTTTTTAAAAGTGCTTCCTTACCATCAACCAGAAGTTTTAGTTGAAGTGTTTTATCTGAAAAATCTGCAAAGAAATTCTTGTTTTGAATTTCAATAATGCCATTTCCTATATAGTTAAACTGAACTGGCTCATATACTTTTTTGACTTCAGTTAAATGAGGATGCGGATTTCGATAAGGGTCCACTAAACCATTGTTTAAAAAGTTGCCATCTGTTGGCAAATCTGGATGGTAATCATGACCATAGGCTAAATAGGGTTTCCCGTTTTCGTCTTTATACTCCAAACTTTGGTCTACCCAATCCCAAATATAGCCTCCTTGCAAATTTGGGTATGTTTCAATGATATCCCAATAATCTTGTAAATTTCCCACCGAATTTCCCATGGCATGCGCATATTCAATCATGATAGATGGTTTATCGGAACCTGATTTCCCATGACTGATTAGATATTCTGGTTTTGGATACATAGGACAATACACATCAGTGTAGTCTTCCTTTTCTGCAGGTTCGTATTGTACAATTCTATTGTCATCTTGTCTTTTAAGCCATTTATAAGTTGCTCTAAAAATATCACCTTCTCCAGCTTCATTTCCTAGCGACCAAGAATAAATGGAAGGATGATTTCTATCACGATAGTACATACGCTGTGTACGCATTATATGTGCTGGCAACCATGACATCTCATTTCCTATTTGTGTGTCTTCTGAAATTGCTAAGGGATGACTTTCAATATTAGCTTCATCAATAACATATAAACCATATTTATCGCATAAATCTAACCAATAAGGGTCGTTTGGATAATGAGCAGAACGCACTGCATTAATGTTATTTTGCTTCATTAATTTGATATCTTTTTCCATCGATGTTTTGGATACTACATGACCTGTAAATGGATCTGTTTCATGTCTGTTAACACCTTTAAAGTAAATAGCTTTTCCATTAATGAGCACTTGACTGTTCTTGATTTTAACACTTTTAAAACCAATAAGTTTTGTGATGAATTGATTATTATCGAATGAAATTTTAAGGGTGTATAAATTGGGAATTTCGGCAGACCATGGTTTCACATCATTGATAATTGTGTTCGCGTTAAATTCTTTTATCGAATTTGCTGAAACTTCAACGTCTTCTGAAGTTTTAAAAATTGAATTTTCGCCATCTAAAATTTCAACAGAGAGAATTTTTGAAATAGTTTCATCAGTTTTATTCTTAATTGAAACAGTTCCCTTAAAGATACCATTACTATAGGTATTGTCTAAATTGGTATCTGCATGAAAGTCAGAAATATAAACTTTAGGTCTAGTATATAAATAAACCTCACGCTCAATACCACTTATTCGCAACATGTCTTGACTTTCCAAATAACTTGCATCACTCCAACGAAACATTTGTAAGGCAATAAGATTTTTGCCTTTTTTTAAGTAGTTAGTAATATTAAACTCAGCTGGCGTTTTACTGCCTTGGGAATAACCAACATAACTACCATTTATATAGACATACATTGCAGATTTAACTCCAGCAAAGTGAAGGATAACATCTTCAGATAGAAATTCAGAATCTATATCGATGAATTTCCTATATGTACCAACTGGATTATAATCGGTTGGAGCGTTAGGCCATTTCGTTTTGAAAGGGTAGCGTTCGTCCAAATAAATAGGTTTTCCAAAACCTTCAACTTCCCAATTGGCCGGAACTGGAATAGTTGTCCAATTAGAATCGTCGTAGTTGGCGTTTTGGAAAGTACTAGGTCGTTGTTTAGGATCTTTAACCCAATGGAATTTCCATTCGCCATTTAAACTCACGAACCGTTTTGAGTCTTCTTTTTCTTTAATTGTTTCATTTTCAAATAAGAAAAAGGTTGCTCGAGGAGGAAGTTTGTTGTCTTCAAAGATTTCATGATTATAATGAAAAGTTTGTTCTGTAGCAATCTGTAAAGGTTCTTGTTTACAACCTATAAGAATAAAAGTAAAAAATAAGAGTGTGATTTTTTTCATCAGTGAGCCTTCATAAAATCTTCAGCAAGAATTTTTCTTAAATAGAATAATAATTCTTGTGCGTTTTCTTTACTAAAAATAATAGGTGGTTTAATTTTCAAGACGTTATGATTAGGACCATCAATACTCATTAAAATACCATGATCTTTCATTCTGTTAGCTAAATAGTCGGTTTGTTCTGCTAATGGATTCATATTATGATCAACCATTTCAATACCTAGAAACAATCCCTGTCCACGAACATCTCCTATGATGGGATACTCGTCTGAAAGCTTTTTCAATTCTTCTTTTAAAAACTCACCAACTTCTAGTGCGTTTTCTTGAAGTTTTTCGCGTTTTACAACACGCAAAACTTCAGTGGCTATTGCACATGACACAGGATTGCCACCAAAGGTGTTGAAATACTCCATGCCATTGGCAAATTTTTCTGCGACTTCTTGTGTGCACGCCACAGCTGCAACAGGATGACCATTGCCAAGTGGTTTTCCAATAGTAACAATGTCAGGAACTACATTATGTAATTGAAATCCCCAAAATGTTTTTCCCATGCGACCACAACCCGTTTGGACTTCATCCGAAATACAAACACCTCCAGCTTCTCGAATTAAACCATAGGCTTTTGGTAAAAATCCCTGAGGTAATTCAACTTGGCCACCACAACTAATAATGGGTTCAATAATAAAGGCAGCAACATTTCGTCCTTTGCTTTTAATAGTGTCAATACATTGTTTGACTTCTAAAGCGTATTGTTCTGCTGTATTTTCACCTCGATATTTTCCTCTGAATGTATTAGGTATTGGAAAAATATGCGTGTGTTCTGGAGCACCTTTTCCACCTTTTCCATCAAACTTATATGATGAAATATCAACACACATATTCGTATTGCCATGATATCCAACCTCACTGGCTACGATGTCTTTTTCTCCTGAATAGGCTTTAGTCATTCTAATAGCTAACTCGTTTGCTTCACTTCCTGAATTTACAAAATGTAAAACGTTTAATTCTGGAGGTAAGGTTTCAATAAGTTCTTTGGCAAGTTCATTAATGTTGTCATGCAAGTAGCGTGAATTGGTATTAATCAGAGCCATTTGTTCTTGCCCAGCTTTCACAACACTAAAGTGTTCATGACCAACATGTGCTACATTATTGACTGTGTCTAGATATTTTTGAGCATACTGATCCATGAGATAAACACCTGCACCTCTAACCATTTTTAATGGTGTTTTGTATTGTAAACTCAAGCTTTTACCGAGATGCTGTTTTCTGTAAGTAATGAGTTCATCGTTAGTTTTATGATTTGAATTATTAAGTGCCTCGGATTTAAACAATAGATTTGGATCTGGACATAAGCCTTCCCAAACATTGAGTTGTTTAAAATAAGCAACTCCTGGAAAATCAACTTTATAGTCTAGCATCGACATCATAATTTGAAAATGTAAATGTGGTGCCCAATTTCCATTTTCAGGATAGTTGCCTAATTCAGCAATTTTTTCGCCTTTATAAATGATATCGCCAAGTTTGTGCTTTGTCGCACTTTCAACAGTGTTATGACCATAAAGTGTGTAAAATTCAAAATCTTCAACGCGATGTTTTAGAATAACTAATCCTCCATATTCTTTATCACCTGCATCATTGCAAGCGGTCACCACTTCGCCATCAAACAAGGCATGAACAGGTGTGTTGGCATGAAACCAAAAATCAATTCCTAAATGAATAGTTCTACTCTCACGACCATTGTTTCCAATTTTATCATAAGCAGTTGAGGTGTATAAAGCGCGAGGCTCCAAATAACCACCAGCAAGAACTTTTTTAGGATATTCAGCCTGCAATCTGTCAATTTTAAACTGAAACAAATCCAAATCATTAAAATTTTCTTGATGACCAACCCATTTGCTAGACACACTTAAATCGATATGACGAAATTCATCACTTGGTGCTGTCGGAAATAATTCGGACACTTTAATTTGATAAGTTGAAGCCCATCTATTGAATTTTTCAGTATCAGGATGCGCCGTATAACCGCAAGCAACTCTAAAACTGAAATGTGCAAAATCTGAACTGATATTGAACCATTTTTCAAGTAATTCCCAAGCTGGTTTTTCACTAATAAGAAGATATTCATTATCAGGCTCTTTAACTTTATTGATAGCCGATTTTGTAACCGAAATCACCAAACGCATAGCAATGCAATTGTAAAGATGTTTCAGCTCATTTTCTTGTAATGGGAAGGATTTATGGTAACCTTGCACAATGGCTAATGAAGCATCTAAAGGATCATTATGATGCATAATGGCATAAGCACATGTAGTGGCCAAATCATTTATTGTTTGCGTAAAAACGGCATCACCATAATCAATAACTGCTTTTACTTTAGGTTGTAATACATCGTTTGAAACAACGATATTATTATCATTTCCGTCATTATGAATCACACTTTTTCGTAGTTGAGAATAGTCTCGCTGTGAGGCTTCGAATTCATTCTGAAAATATTCTAATATTTCTTTTTCCTTTTCTGCAAATAAATTAAGATACTCTTTAGTCCAAAGTGATTGGGCTGTATCCCAATCTAATTCACGAAGAGCTTCATTGTGAAAGAATCCTTGTAAAGCTTTAGTAAGTAATCCACATTGCTTACCTAAACTATAGCGTAAGTCATTCAATTGAGGGTTGACTTGACTCCAAAGTCTGCCTGAAATCCATGTTAAAAGCCTAACAAATCTTTTGTTGCCTTGTTTATCAACGATTGAAGAAATGGCATTTTTATTATTGTCCTTTATGACTTTTGGAGCAATTGCGTTTTCATCATTTTGATTTATATAAGCTATAAGCTGTTGTTGAAAATCTAAATAGTTTTCATTTTCATTTGGGCGTGAAATTTTTAGAATATAATCTTCACTATGCTCTGTTTTGATTCTGAAATTAAAATCAATTTCACCAGGAAGTTCTAACGCTTTTCCTTTGATATTATAGAGTTGAAAAAGAATATTTTCGGCTTCTTGTATTGATATTTTTATATCAGTATAATTCATGTTTATTCAACTAATTTTGATTGTGAAAAGTTTTGCTTAATGGAATAAAATCATCAGCTGTTTTGTTTTCAAAAGGAATCATATAAAAGCTGTAACCATGTTTTTGATTTCCTTTGAATTGATATTTATCTTGAGGTTTAGACCACCAACTATCATCACCAGCCAGACCTCGTTGTCCTAAATCGATGTTGATTTGCACTAAATCTTTTTCCTTGATGTCAATGGTGTGTTTACTTTTATTAGAATTGTCATAATCCAATCCAGGAGTCGTATCAAAATCTTCATTTTCCATATGTAAGGCACTAAAGCTCAAATAATTTTCGGAAGCTGATACGAAAAGCAATCCATTGTTTTGCTGATTTGAAATTGCCAACCAACGTGTGTCAGTTTTGTATCCATTGTCTTGTGGACGAATATATGGAACGTATTGTTCGCTAACTTTTGATGAATATAAATCTACAAAAGCTGAGGCCATTCTATCTTGATAATTTTCATGTGGACCACGACCTAGATAACTTAGATTTTCATAAGATTTGGGCAGTTGTAAACGCATACCAATTCTTGGAATGTCGCCTTCATATGAGGTTTCATTCAACGTGTTTTCAATGTGAATGACGCCATTTCCATACATCGTATAGTATGAAACGAAAGTAGTTTCAACTCCAGGTAAATTATAATTTATTGTTATTGAAACTGAACCATTTTCTAAAGCTTTATGGTCAACACTTGATACTTTTAATTCCAAAGAAGCGCGCTTCCATTCAATATTTTTTTCATCCATTCGGTTGCCAAAATCATTGTCTGTTACTGCTCTCCAAAAGTTTGGTTTTGGTCCTTTGCCATCTTTTAATAATTCGTTTCCTTTAAAAATATAAGAAGTTAAACGACCTTCATTTTTATTAATAATAACACTTAGTTCATCGTTGTTAATCGTTAAAATATCTTTACTATTTTGCACAGTCAACTCTGTGTTTTCCTCAATTTCAATTTTTGTTTGTTTGAATTTACTTGATAGTGGAATTTGCTCCCTAGCGACCTCAAAGCCTTTTTGCAATATTCCCCAATTTTCCTTTGTTGTTGCTGAGAAGTGAACAAAATATTCTGTATTGTCTTTAAATGCAACATCCTTTAAAGGAACACGAATCAATTTTCCTGTATGCGTTTCAACTGAAATATCATCAATATTGATAGTCTTTAGCACTTTTCCATCAGCCTTTATGTCTGCTTTAAAATCAAATTGATTAAGGTTGGTAAAATCGTATAAATTTTCGACCAGTACTCGCAACTCATCGTGACGATTAATGCCTTTGTCCTTAAAATTTATGTATTCATGAGCCTTTTTAACTTCATACAAAGCAGGTTGTGGTAATCTGTCAGGAAAGACAATGCCATTATTTAAAAACGTGTTATCACTTGGCATGTTTTCGCCAAAATCGCCACCATAAGCATAAAAGCGTTCACCTTTTTCATTAGTTTTCCAAATGGATTGATCTACCCAATCCCAAATAAATCCGCCTTGTAGATTGTCGTATAACTCAATAATGTCCCAATAATCCTGAAAATTACCTGTGCTGTTTCCCATAGCATGCGCATATTCACTGGGAATGTAAGGTCTGTCGGTTTTTGATTTTCCTACTTCTTCAAATCGTGCAGGACTTGGATATTGAGGCACAATAATATCTGTATTAGAATCCATATCGTACAAACTACCATCATAAATTTTATATGGACGTTCATATTGCACAGGACGTTTTGTGTTGTCGTTTGCTTTAATGGCATCATAACCAGCGTAAAAATTAACACCATTTCCTGCTTCATTTCCCATAGACCAAATAATCACAGAAGGATGATTTTTATCACGCTCTACCATTCGCACCATTCTATTGACATGTGCATTTTCCCAAGATGGTATTTTTGCTAATGAATACTTGCCATAGTACATGCCATGAGATTCAATATTAGCTTCATCGACTACATAAATTCCATATTTGTCGCATAATTCATAGAATCGTCTTCCTCTTGGATAATGCGCTAATCGAACCGCATTAATGTTGTTTTCTTTCCAAAGCTGAATATCCTTTTTTATAAGCTCTTCAGACATTACGTGACCAGTTTCTGGGTCAACTTCATGAGCGTTGACACCTTTTAAGGTAATGCGTTGGCCATTTACCAAAAGCAATCCATTTTTTATTTCTACAGAACGAAATCCTATTTCTCTGTGTGTGACTTCTATAGTTTTTCCTTTAGAATCTTTAGTTTTAATAATGAGGGTGTATAAATTAGGATGTTCGGCATTCCATTGTTTTACGTCAGGAATTATTGCCCTAAAACTAGTGGCATCTTTTTGAGAGGAAGGGATTTCAATTTTTTTATTTCCTGAAGAGATGATTTTGTTACCATCTAATAACTCATAGCTGACCTTAACGTTTCTGTTTTTCGTAGTGTGATTTTGTAAGTCAACGTCTAATTGAAACACACCATTTTCATATCCTTTATCAAGTGTTGAAGTGACCTCAAAATCCTGAATCCTAATTTTAGGTTGCGCATAAATAAAAACGTCACGTTCAATACCACTGATGCGCCAAAAATCCTGACACTCTAAATAGGAGCCATCTGTCCAACGAAAAATTTGGATCGCAATGGTGTTGTTTCCTGTTTTTGCTGCTTTAGTAATATTAAATTCCGCTGGTAATTTACTGCCTTGAGAATAGCCAATATACACTCCATTTAGCCAAACAAATCCACCAGATTTCATAGCTCCAATATGTAGAAATATTTCCTTTTCGGTCCAGCTTTTTTCAATAGTAAAATCACGACGATAGGTGCCAACTGGATTGTAATTGTCTGGGACATCACCTGGGTTTTTCGGGTAGATTCTATCAACTAATTCCATGTCGTCAGCAATCATCGCTTTATAATCGGTAAACTCGTATTGATGATTCACGTATATAGGTGTGCCGAAGCCTTCAACTTCCCAATTGGAAGGTACTTTTATGTCATCCCAGTTAGACACATCAAAACTTGATTTCATGAATTGAGTTGGCCTGTCTTTAGGATTTTTCACCCAATTAAATTTCCAAGTGCCATTTAATAATTGATGAAATTGAGGATTGTTTTTTAATGCATTTTCTTTTGAAGTGAAAGAGGTAAACGATGCATGAGCACGTTCTTTATTTTCAGAAATGACCTGTTCGTTTTCTATGAAGTGTTTGTAGTCTTTTATTGGGTCTTTTTGCTGGCTGTTAATTGATAAGCAAAAAAGTAAAAGCGTATAGAGTATAAATTTTTTAATCATTTGTTTCGTTCATTAATAACAGGATAACATGAGCTGCACTCCAGCTAAAATTTTGAGCATGGAGTCCTTCTCCTGTTAATGGGTGATAATTTTCTCTAATAGATTTTCCTTTACCTAGAAGACCTTCAGCACCTTCAAGAATTTGAAAAGTAGCCTTATCTGCTTCCTTATTAAAACCGTAATTACGTAAACCTTTGACTCCAAAATAAGCTTGATCTAACCAATTTGGACCTCTCCAATACCCTTTTAAAGGGTCAAACTTTTCATGGTCAGCACTCATGGTTTGAAAAGGTACTTTGGTAAAAAATTTATTCGGATTCATCATTTTGTTTTTTACTGCTTCTGCTTGTTTTTGAGTTGCTACGCTTGCCCAAAGCGCTGTCCAACCTTCACTACCTTCACCTTTTATAAATTGAGTTCCATCTAAGTTGGTGTCGTAAAACCATCCATCATTTCCATCATAAAATTGTGTTTGAATTTTGACTTTTAAACCTTCTGCTTCACTTTTCTACTGTGAAGAATCGTTTAAATTTAAGGCTTCTGCAAGTTGTGACAAAAATAATTTTTCGGCATAGAGGTAAGCATTCAAATCGACGCTTTCTTGGTCTAAAGAGTAAGCGCCTTCTTCATTTTTTAGAATTTTCGAATCATCAAACCTGATGGCATTGTCCATGCCGCTTTCCCATTTGGCTGCTATCAAACTACCATCAGTTGAACCATATTCACAAAGTCCATCTTGGTCGTGGTCACGTTTGTTGTACCACCAATAATGGTATTTTTTAAGTTTTGGATACATGTATTTTACAAACTCTAAATCCTTATCTTTTTCATAAATTTTGGCAACTGCCCAAGCTGATAAAGGTGGTTTGGTATCGCGATAGTTATGAGCTTCAATAGTTGTGTCCCGATAAACACAATCTGCCACAAAACCATCATCATTTTGAAATTTGAACATGAGTTTTACTTGCTCTTTGGCTAAGCGTAAATCGTAATAGGATAAACCAACAGCATGTTTCCATGAATCCCAGGACCAGAAACCATTAAACCATTTGTAATGATAACTAGGGAATAAACCTTCATGCTCAATTTCGCCGGCTGGAATGCGCCAATTGTTTTGCAAAGTTAAATGTGCTTTGGCTAAAACTTCGGCGTATTTATCATCTTGAAACTGTGGTTTTCTGTTATCGATAAGAGACTTTAGCTGCTTGTTTTTTTCTTGTTTTCTAGCGTTTAAAACAGAATCGAAATCGATACTTTCGATGAGCGCTTTTTGTTTTTCCCACGAGTATTCCGGGAAGATGAAGGTTTGGGAAACTATGAGTGATTTTGTTTCGGTTGGTCCTAGATATAAACGTTGAAATTCAGATATATATGTGCTATCGGTATTTTTTACAATCGTAGTTTTTGGAAAGAGAATATGACCGATAGCTTTGGTATTGTTTGAATTTATTATTAGATGATTTTCTTTTGATAGTAATTTTAAGTTATTTGTCTTTAAAGATTGATTCTCCCAATAATAAGTTACTTGATTATTGAAATCTTCATTATTAGTTAATTCATATTTGATAAGCACTGTGTTAGCATCTAAAAAAACTAAACTTTCTTTTAAATCTATTCCATTTAAATCTAATAGTCGCTCTAAATGACTTACGTAAGCAGATTGATATATAATACTTTCATTTTTTGGATAGACAGAATGATCACCAATAGTGAGTCTTATGGGAGCAAGAGAAGAACTACTCCAAATCCCATTTTGCTGAGTCATTAGAAAAGGCCCTGAAAAATCTTCAATCATCCCCGTTGAATCAGGTAAACCATAAGCAAACCAAGCGCCTTGATCTGAAAACATTAAACCAGATTTATCTACAGAATCTTTTGGTGTAATACGATAATCTAAGATGTTTTTACTGTATTCTAAATACTCATAGTTTGGTTGAATATTTTGTTTACTAACCTTTGAACAGCTAATACAAACAATAATGAATAAGAAGAGTTTGGTAATATGTTTATACATGTGTTTTTATTTGTAATACAATATTCCAATTGTAATATTCTTTTGGGCTTAATTCCAACAAACCTTCTTTATTATTGAAAGCGTTCGGCATACAAGTCATTGCTTCTATGGCAAGACAATTTCTTGAGCAAGGTGTAAACAATTGTAAATAGTGTTGATTATTACTCTCAACTTGTATTTGAGCTGTGTATTTATTAGTGCTGAAATTTATACTATTTTCATCTAAAACATAGCAAGTGTCAAAATGAGTATTGGATATTTTAAAGTCTTGAAAATTTCCAACCTCCTTTTTTCCTAAAGGAATCATTTCTTCATCGCAAAGTACTTCCTTTGAAGTTTGAAAATTTAATATGCATTGCGGCAACTCGTCACATTTAAAATAGGGATGCCAACCTAAAGCAAACGGAAAGGTATTGGTCCCTGTATTTTGGATTTCAAAATTTAAGAGCACCTGATCGTTATTAAAAGTATAATGAATGGAGAAGTTAAAATCAAAAGGAAATCCGTTTGCTGCATTTTTGGAAGTATACAAAAAGCTAAGAATAGCTTCGTTTTTTTTTGCTTTTGAATGTTTTAAGGCGAAAGATTGGTGCGCTACCAAACCATGAATTGCATTGGCTCTATTTTGTTCGTTTTGTTTTAAGTGGTATTGTTTTTTGTCATAGGAATACCTTCCATTATCGATTCTTCCTGGGAATGGAAATAAAAGTGCAGAAGGATGAACAGTATAAACATCTGATGGTTCTAGTAATGAATCAATTCCGTAAATAATCTCAACATTTTTAACTGTCAAACTTTGTAAGGATGCTCCTAAATCAGGATAGATTTTGCAAGACATAGTTTTGTTAAATACAGCTATGTAATTTTTTAAAGGATTTCTATGGTTAAATTCTTCGATATAAAACATATTATCTTAAAATAAATCCATCTTTCATTGGGTCATTAGGGTCAATTACAAAGGTTTGCATTCCTGTAATATGTGCAGTGCCTTCAACTTGCGGTATGACAGCTTTAAAAGGGCCATAGTTTTCTTCAGATATTATTGAGCTCTTAAAAACTGAACCAGTAATGCTTTCGATAGTCATAATATCACTATAATCAATTTCTTTTCTTGCTCTGTGAATTGCCATGCGCCCAGAAACACCTGAGCCTGTCGGACAACGATCTACTTCACCTTCGGCAAAAATGCAAACATTCTTGCTGTCTGCTCCAGAAGGCTGTTTGTTGTTGTCTATAAAAATCGTACCATATAAGAAACTTAAATCCATTTCAAAAGGGTGTAAAATTTCTTTATCTTCATTCATGACGGCATGCTTGATTTTCATGCCTTGATTAATAAGTTCTCTATACGAATTGGTGTTTAAATTAAAACTGAAGTTATTTTTAGCCAAATCAACATAAGCATAAAAGGCACCACCATAAGCCAGATCATAAGTGATTTTTCCTAAGCCTTCAATCTCAAGGGTTCTATCCAGTCCAACAACAAAACTAGGGACACAATGAAAACGAACTCCATTAATTTTTCCATCTTTAACATTTGCAAAAGATGTAATTCTACCACAAGGTGCATCAATTTTAATAATATTGTCACCTTCTTTTACATCAATCCAATGCATTTCAACAGCTAAGGTAGAAACAGCAATAATGGCGTGACCACACATGGTTGAGTAGCCTTCATTATGTAAAAATAGGATTCCGAAATCGCCTTCACTATCATTTGGAGGTAATAAGATACTGCCATACATATCTGCATGACCACGAGGCTCAAACATTAAGGTTGTTCGAAGATGGTCAAAATTTTCTTTGCAAAATTTTCGATATTCTAAAATTGAATTACCTTCTAATTCAGGGAAACCATCAACAATCACTCGAAGAGGCTCACCTCCAGTGTGTAAATCAATGGTTTTGATTTGCAACCAGTCATTTGGCGCATTGAATTTAGTTTTTGACTGTATGTTCTGGTAAGTTTTATTCATTAATAAATTTTGTATAATAGTATTTTGCTGCAACCAAATCTTCAAGGGCATGACCAACAGATTTGAAGACTGTAATTTCAGAGTCATTTGTTCTCCCTAATTCTGTATTTGTGCAAAGTTGAAATAAATCGGCTTTAATAGCTTCTTTTTTAAGTATACCATTCTGAATTGGAATAACAATATCGCCACTTTCTTTAAGTCCTCCTTGAAAGGTATCAACATAAACAGAAGCATTTTTAATCGTGTCATCATCTGCTTCTCGCATATCTTTTTTATAAGCCCCAACGAGGTCAATATGTTGTCCTTCTTTTAAATACTGGCCAAGGACCAAAGGTGTTTTTGATAGGGTTGCGCAAGAAATTATATCGACTTTTGAAATTTTTTCTTCTATGGTTTCTATGGCTTTAATTGTGTAGTTTTCATTTGAAAGTTTTTCACAAATAGACTGTGCTTTTTTATGATTTCTTCCCCAAACATAAACGGTTTCTATAGGTCTCACTGAAGCATGAGCTTTGATTAAATTTAAAGAAAGCGCTCCTGTGCCAATCATTAAAAGAGAGTTGGAATTTTCTCTTGATAAAAATGAAGACGCAAGGGCAGAAGCGGCTGCAGTGCGTTTTGCTGTTAAGCTTTTAGCTTCAAGAATTGCCTTAATACTTCCTTTTTTAGCATCTAAGTAAATGTATGTTCCTTGAATAGAAGGTAGATTAAATTGACTATTTTCTGGACTTACAGTTACAATTTTAACTCCAGCTTCATGCCTTGGATTCCAGGCTGGCATCAACAAAAGTGTTGAATCTGAATTGACTTCAGGATTGGGAAAATCATGATGATGACGCATTGGGACTATGATTTCGTTTGAAGAAAACCCTTGTTTTAATGCCGAAATTAGTTTACTAAAGTCAGTGTTTTGCTCAATAAAATCAGCATTAATTTGCGCAATATTGTCCATAGTTTAAATATAGATAATTCTTAAAATTTAAGTATCTAAATTGAAGATAAATTAAAGACACTTTACACGCAAATATTAAGGTATTTATCTAAAAAATGTGCATTAACACTTATTTGAACTGAAAAGCATTTCTATTCGTCGAAATATTAGAATTTATTGAATTATATATCAGATATTTAAAGTGATTAATAGCCCAAGTTTATTGTTAACTTTTTACTTAGTGTTATGAATTTAGAAATTACCAACTACAACAATTTTTTTAAAATAAAAGGCGTTTTAAATCGTAAGAATTTGCACTTGTTTCAAACAGAATTCGATCGTATTTTTGATAGCGTAGATAAACTAACCATCAGCATTGAGGATTTAGTAAGTGTAGATCGCTATGGTGTAAATGCTTTAGCGAAATTACACAACGAAGCAATTAGTAAAAAGAAGAGCTTATCTATTATTGGTTTGGGGTGTAAAAATGTTTATGATCATTTTACCACAAATGACGCTGCCTAGTTTTCGTTATAAAATTCTAGTTTGCTTTTTATAGAAGGCGTCTTGTTGCTTCTTCATTAACTCTCTAGCCATTTTTTTCTTGTATGCATATAGTTCTTCTTCCTCTGCAATATCACCATATACACGGTCATTAATTGCATGATCTGCATTCAAAACTGCATTCTGCTGATATTTTTTCTGTTGTGCCCAAGATTTCAATTCATCTTCACTTTCTAAAAATTTAATATCGTATTCACCTTTAGGAGATAATAATTTGGCAAAAATGGGAGAGGTTTCTATGGCTAAAAACAATAGAAATATAAAAAATGATGGTAACCAAGGAAGTTCACCTAAAGCATTTACTCTTGCCATTAAACCATCAAAATTATCAATAATAGGTTGCGACGAGGTAACCTGAGTTTCGTAATCTGAATTTAGATTGGAAATTTGAACTTCAGCTTCTTGAATTTTTTTAGTATTGGTTTCTCGCAGTGATTGTAACTCGGCCAAGCTTGCATCATGCTTGTCACGTTTTTCTTTATAAACAGGACCTTTACCTAAAAGCATGGTGCCTTCTCTGCCTTCGGCTTCAGCAATATATGTGTTATAGTAATTATTTACTTCGGTTTCTTTTACCGTGATTTCATTTTTTAAATTTGAAATTTCACTTTCAAGTGAATTAATGGTTGGGTTATATTGTTGTGCAATTTGATCTTTATTTGCTAGAGTAAAATCATTTTTTTGTTCTAATAAAACTTGATTAATTTCTTTTTCAAAAATTTTAAGTTCAAGTGGTTTTGCAATGACAATTGCAATAATAACAGCTAAAATAATACGTGGCGAAGCTTGAATGAGTTCGTCGATGACATTCCCTGTTTTTTTGATGGTTGATACAATGTATCGATCCAAATTAAAAATGAGTAAACCCCAAACTAATCCGAAACCGATAGCAGCGAATAAATTGTCAAATACAGTATATAGTGCATAACTAGCAGCAATAAACGCCATAAGTGCTGTGAAAAATACTGTGGCTCCAATGCCTGCGTATTTGTTTTGTTCGCCTTTGGAGCAGTCTTTTAAAATGTCTGTGTCTGAGCCTGAGCAGATGATGAAAAAATGCTGTAACATAATGTTTGGATTTGATTGATTGTCTATTAGAACGCAAGTTTGGAGAAAATGTTACAAAAAAAGCCTCAAATATGAGGCTTTATATTTTAAGTGCTGATTTTAATTTTCAATTACTACAGGATTTTTGGAGATATAAACCTTCGGTTGCTTAGAACTTGAATCTAGTGTTTGAATATTTAAATGCTTGTTTTCTTTCAAGGCCTTGATGGCTTCGTCAGAAGAAATCTCTTTACCTTCAAGATAAAATTTGGCGTCTTTTTTTGCCATATCAACCACATGATCTAATGGAGAACGAGGTGGTTTAGGTGTTTCAATTTCACGAATTCTAATTAATTGTTCTTTGTTAGATAGTTTTGCTTTTTGGGCTTCAGCATAAGCCATTTTTTCTTTTCTAAGATTAGCAACTTCGGCTTTTCTTAATTCTCTAACTTGAGCAAGCTCTCTTTTTTCGGTTTTCAGCTTTGCAGCTTGAGCTTCTTTATAAGCAAGTTTTTCTTTTTCTAGTTTTTCTGTATGAGCACTTTTAACGTCTCTTATTTCAGTGAGCTCAAGTTTTTGTCTATTCTTATAAGCTTCTTTTTCTTTTTTAAGCTTGGCAACTTCTTCTTTAGATAATTCTCTCATATGAGTTAGCTCTCCTTTTTTAGTTTTTATTTTGGCCAATCTGGCCTCTTGATAAGCCATTTTGTCGACTCTTAAATTATAAATCCTTGCTGCTTCTTCATACTTTTTTCTTTGTTCTGGTGTTGCATTGTCAGGAATTGGTGGTGGAGGTGGAGGTGGATTTTCAGAAATTTTTCCATTTTCA
>Ga0098073_1000057_pt1 | contig 47100 bp, 39 predicted proteins | sample 31_taG_FD_75060 | JGI IMG/M metagenome (GOLD analysis project Ga0098073, IMG submission 75060) | Marine viral communities from the Gulf of Mexico - 31_GoM_OMZ_CsCl metaG | ecosystem: Environmental > Aquatic > Marine > Oceanic | place: Gulf of Mexico | collected 2015-07-12
CAGAAGAGTCGCTGGAGCGTCTTGAACGTGGTTCAGATCGTCTATCACTTCTGTTTCCAGAAGAATCACTTCGTCTTGAGCTTCCTCCTGATCGTCTTTCACCTCTTGGTTTAAAATCGCCACCATCAGAGCGTCTGCCGCTTCCACCACGACGTCTTTTGTTTCTGCTCGTGCTGCGACCTTTATCTTCGCTAATTTCAACATTTACAAAACGTCCTTCGTATTTAAAGTCAGTAAAGAATGCTAATATTTTTGGTGTTAATTCTGCCTCAGTATTAAAGAACGAGAAACTCTCTTTGACGTCAACTTTAAAAATATCGTCTCTTCCTAGCTCAAGAACTTCTTTTAAAAAGTCTTTTAATTTCATCCAATCGAATCCATCTTTTTTACCAACATTAATAAAGTAACGTGTAGAATTGTCACTTTTGCTAAAATCACGACCACCATCGCTATCACTGTTTCTGGAGTCTGTAACATTGAGGTTTTTAGTTTTTTGGTAATAATTAAAAAATCGTGTAAACTCTACAGAGAAAAATTTCTTAATCAACTCGTCTTTAGAGGTGTCTTCGAATAATAGGTTAATGCTTGTAAGGTACTTGTCAATTTCATGATTGACTTCAGTGTTGTGAATTTTATTTGCAAGTGACATTAATTGCACTTCGCAAATTTCCATACCATCTGGAATCTCTTTTTGCTCAAACTGCTTTTTAATAATGCGTTCTATACTTTTTATTTTGCGAACCTCACTTTTTGAAACGATTACCATGGAGATACCAGTTTTACCAGCACGTCCTGTACGACCAGAACGATGAGTGTAAACTTCTGGTTCATCTGGTAATTGGTAATTGATCACATGCGTAATATCATCTACATCAATTCCTCGAGCAGCGACATCAGTAGCAACCAACATTTGAATTTGCTTGTTTCTGAAAGATTTCATGACCAAATCACGTTGGTTCTGACTTAAATCTCCATGCAAGGCTCCAGCACTATAGCCATCTTCAATTAAGTTTTCAGCAACTTTTTGAGTGTCACGTTTTGTACGACAGAAAATCACTGAAAAAATATCAGGATTAGCATCAGCTAAGCGTTTTAAAGCTTGGTAACGATCTCTTGCATTAACCAAATAGTACTCATGTGACACTTGATTGGTACTTTCATTTTTATTTCCTACTGTAATTTCAATAGGGTTGTCCATGAATTTTTTTGCAATAACTGATACTTCTTTAGGCATTGTTGCAGAGAATAACCATGTACATTTATCTTCCGGTGTATGTGATAGGATATCAGTAATATCTTCATAAAAACCCATGTTTAGCATCTCATCAGCTTCATCTAAAACAGCATATTCTATTTTAGAGATGTCGACCAAACGTCTTTTAATCATATCTTTCATGCGTCCAGGCGTGGCTACAATTATTTGAGCACCACGTTTTACCTCTCTAGCTTGATCTGTAATACTAGCTCCACCATAAATTGCTGTGACGTTTAAACCGTTATAATATTTGCCATAAAGTTTTAATTCGTTAGCGATTTGTAAACAAAGTTCACGAGTAGGAGAAAGGATAAGGCCTTGTGTTGTTCTACTATCGACATTAATTTTTTGTAACATCGGAAAACCAAAAGCAGCAGTTTTACCTGTTCCTGTTTGGGCTAATGCAACAAGATCACTTTCTTGTTCTAATAATATTGGAATTGATTTTTCTTGTACTTCACTAGGTGTTTCAAAACCTAAGTCAGCAATAGCCTTGATTAAATTGTCGTCAAGACCAAGTTTTTGGAATGCGTTCATTCTAAGTTATAAGTATTCGATTATGTTTTGCAGTGTTACAAAAGAAGCGAATCGACATACTTAACCTTAACCTTCTAGCAACACATCCTCACCCTGAGGAATTAGAAACTCTATTCATTCTGAGTTTCAGCGTGCAAAGATAGTTATTTATTTGACATTACTGCTATTTAGGAAAGAAACTAATTGATTCACAGCTTTTCCTCTATGACCTATTTTATTCTTCAACTCTAAATTCATTTCAGCAAAGGTTAGCTCATAGCCATTTGGTTTAAAAATTGGATCATATCCAAAACCTAATTTACCACTTTTTTGTAGGGTGATTTCACCTTTGCAAATACCTGTAAACGTGCGCAACTCACCATTGACATGCAAAGCAATTACGGTTTTAAATTGGGCTTTTCTATTGTCTTTGTCATTTAATTTTTTTAACAGTAAATTCATGTTATCATCAGCATTTCGTTGAGCTCCAGCATAACGTGCAGAGAAAACACCAGGTTCATTGTTAAGGGCTTCTACTTCTAAACCTGTATCATCAGCAAAACAATCATAACCATATTGGGTTTCAATGTACTCTGCCTTTTGTACAGCGTTACCTTCAATAGTATGTTGTGTTTCTGGAATATCTTCTAGGCAACCAATATCATTTAAACTAAGCAGCTTAATCTGTGAAGGGATAAGTGCTTGTACTTCTTTGAGTTTATTGAGATTATTGGTTGCGAAAACGAGTTCCATTTTAAAGAGAATGTAAATGATGATTTGACAAAGCTATCAATATAGTTTGAATATCTAATTATCAGTGGCATCAAATTAGTAAGCATAAATACTTTTCTTATATTTATAGTCAAACCAACTTAGCATGTCTGAAATACAAACACCTTTAGATGCTTTTCTGTATTGGGAAGCCCAAGCTCCAGATCAGATTTTTTTAAAGCAACCAATTAATGGTCAATATATAACATATACATATTCCGAAGCTGGAAATGAAATCAGGAAAATAGCTTCTGCAATAAAATCCTATAACTTACCAGAGAAAAGTCATATCGCATTACTTTCTAAAAACTGTGCGCATTGGTGTATGGCAGATATAGCCATTATGATGTGTGGTTATGTGTCCATTCCCATTTATCCAACCTTGAATGCATCCTCAATCAATCAAATTTTAGTGCATAGTGAAGCCAAAGCTATCATTATAGGGAAGCTGGACGATTTTAAATCTCAAAAATCAGGCATTCCTGACATCCCAAGAATAAGTGTGCAATTATACAACGAGAATGAAGGTGAAAGTTGGGAAAACTTAATAAATACTCATCAGCCATTAAAGGATATTCACAAACAACAGCCAGATGATTTACATACGATAATATATACTTCAGGTACAACAGGTGTGCCTAAAGGAGTGATGCATACTTCTGGTAATTTAATGGTTAGTGCAGATACCTTAACGACATTATTTGAGCTTCCAAATAACCTGAGATTATTTTCATATTTGCCTTTAGCTCATGTAGCTGAGCGTGTATTAATTAATGCAGGAGTTAGGCTAGGAGGTGTTATAGCTTTTTCAGAATCGCTTGAGACCTTTGCTTCAGATTTGGAGCAAACACAACCGCAAATTTTCTTTGCGGTACCAAGAATTTGGACCAAATTCAGGGAGAAAATTTTGGAATCCATTCCACAGAAAAAACTAAATTTTCTATTGAGCATTCCAATACTGAATTCTGTTGTCAAGAAAAAGTTGAAAAAGAAGTTAGGACTTAAGGATGCAGTCTTTATTTGCTCAGCTGCTGCTCCTATTGCTTCTAGTTTGGTGGAGTGGTATAGAAAACTTGATATCATTGTTTATCAAGGTTATGGCATGACTGAGGATTGTTGTGTGTCTCATTTCAACACAGTTCATGATGATAAAATTGGAACGGTCGGTAAAACCTTGTTTAATGTGAAAGCAAAGTTATCTGATGTCGGCGAAATTTGCATAAAAAATGATTGCCTAATGAAAGGATACTATAAAGAACCTGAAATTACAGCCTCAGTTTTTGATAGTGAAGGGTATTTAAAAACTGGAGACATAGGAGAATTTGATCATGACGGATTTTTAACCATAACTGGACGTGTTAAGGACCAGTTTAAAACAGATAAAGGCAAATATATTTCTCCATCGCATATTGAACTTATTTTGTCTAAAAATACTGATATTGAACAAATTTGTGTCGTTGGCACTGGAATACCTCAACCAATAGCACTGATTACTTTAAGTGAATTAGGAAAAATAAAAACTAAAGAGGCATTATCTAATAGTTTGATAGAAAGTGTCAAGTCTATGAATCCTTCACTCGAAAAGCATGAAAAAATTGAAAAAGTAGTTGTTATGAAGGAAGATTGGAACGTTAATAATGGTTTGACAACACCTACTATGAAAGTCAAACGGAACAGTATTGAAAAGATACACCAGCAGTTTTACAAATCATGGTTTGATATGAGTGAACAAGTTATATTCGAATAAATGAAAATACTTTGTTTGGGTGATAGTTTAACGGAAGGTTATAATATAAGTCAATCAAAAAGTTGGCCTAAATTGTTGGAACTGGAGTTGAATTGTGAAGTTATAAATGCAGGAATTTCGGGTGACACTACTACAGGTATGTTATCTAGATGTGAAAGACTACTTTTAACACACAAACCGTCGCATATTATTGTTTTAGGAGGGACCAATGATTTATGGTTCGGACTTAAAGATGAGTTTATTTTGTCGAATATTCATGCAATAAGGCGTCAATCAAGATATCATAACGTCATTCCAGTTATAGGTATTCCTACGCCATCACTAAATCTTAATGAGTTAAATCTAGTTCATGAAAATTATTCTGAATGCATAAGAAGCTTCAAAAACACCTTGATAGCTTATTGCAAAGAGGATGAACAACCTATAATAGATTTTGGTTTAAAATTGGAATCTGAACATTTTTTAGAAGATGCTTTGCATATAAATGAATCTGGACAAAAAATAATGATGTTAGCTGCTAAACAGCATTTTTTTTCTCATAAGTAAATGTCATTAAAAGGCTTCCTTTTTAACTATATTGAAAAAGATGCCTGCAATTTTACAAATGTTGTGTTGAAATGAATAATAAAGTTTTTTTTCGAATAAGAATTAAACCAAAGACTGTAAAAATTTATACAATTTTTATGATATAAATCAGCTAAAACTTCTGTTACAATTCTTAAATTTGAGTATTAATTAAAACACAAAATCATGACTATAAATATTCAATATGTGCATATGGCGACTAGTGAAGCTATGAATGAATATGTAACAAAAAAACTACAAAAATTAAGTAAAAAATATGAATGGGTAATAGGAGCGGTAGTGCATTTTGCCGTAGAACATAATGACAAAGAAAAAGGTAAAATATGTAAAATGGAATTGAGTTTACCTGGACCTAGAATTTTTGCAACATCAAATGAGGCTAATTATGAAGATGCAGTAAAGCAAACCATTAAAGATCTTGAAAAACAACTTAAAAAACGAAAAGAGGTTTATAAAACACATTAAATTAAAAGGAGCTTTGTAAGCTCCTTTTTTATTTGCGGTTTTTAAATGTTAACGAAATGTTAAGCAATATCAATTATTTTTGTATATTGTAATCAATCAAACAGATATAATTTTCATCAGTCAAGATTTCATCAATCAAAATCAAGTTTATTTAACATTTTGAAGTATGAAAAACAAAATCGAAAATTTATCAATATTCCTTCTTTTTGGTATATCGTTATTTATTATGGTAAAACTGCTCATGTTTGTGATTAGCTTTTTCTCAAGTATGGATATGCAGTCAAGCACTATTGCGTTTGGAGGTTAGTCTTATCGATGATGGTATGGTTCGTTTTTAAGTATCGTAAATCCTCGATATAATTGTTCAACAACAAACAAGCGCACCATTTGATGGGAAAACGTCATCTTAGATAAACTAATTTTTCCTTGTGCTTTGGCATAGACATCATCTGAAAAGCCATAAGGGCCGCCAATTACAAAAACCAATTGCTTTAGTCCAGAATTCATGTGTTTTTGTAAGTAATTAGAAAATGCAACCGAATCGTATTGCTTTCCATTTTCATCAAGTAAAATTAAAACATCAGTTGTGCTTATTTTATTTAAGATAAGTTCACCTTCTTTTTGCTTTTGCTGCGTTTCCGTTAGATGCTTAACTTTTTTTAAATCAGAGATAATCTCAGACTCAAATTTTATGTAGTGAGCTAATCTTTTGGTGTAATCGTCTATAAGTACTTGTAAGTGCTTATTGTCTGTTTTTCCTATGGTGAGAAGTTTAATAGTCATCGAGCAAAATTAATGCTCAAATATAACAGAAACTATTTGTTTCACCTTTTTGTAATCCCAAAACAATAAGTAAATATTTGCTAATAACATCAAACCAGCTATGATGGGAGTGCCTCTAAAATGCATTGCGATGACAATAACCAGAATATTAATTATGATTGGTAAATACATTAAAGCTGCTAAAAATGTCGTTTTTGGGATGAGTAAAAGTATAGCCACTAGAAGTTGCATAAACCCAAGAAAATTCCAATACCATCCACTTTGATATAAGGCTTCGAAAAAGAAACCTACAGGGTTATCAACACCAAGAATAGTAAAACGTTCACCTAGCAATTTTTTAAGTCCAGAAGGCACGAATGCAAATGAAAGTAATATTCGTGTAAACCAGGTGAAAAGAACAAATAGCTTATTCCTATAAATTTTATGGTGTGCAGACTCGATGAATGACATTTTAAGCTGATTTTATAATACGACGATCTAGCTTAAATCTTGTAACAATGTAATGGAATTAATACAAAATCAATTTGTAATTTAGCATAAAATAAAATCTATGATTTCAAAAGAGCAGTTTCACAAAGAAATAGATATTATAATAGCCAATGCTATACGTGAAGATGTTGGTGATGGCGACCATAGTTCCCTAGCCTGTATTCCAAATTCAGCAACTGGTAAGGCAAAGCTATTGGTAAAAGACGAAGGCATTATTGCCGGAGTTGAATTTGCCAAAAAAGTATTTGCTTATGTTGATAATAACATGATTGTTGAAACACTTATTGAAGATGGAGAAAGGGTAAAATATGGTGATATTGTATTTTATGTTGAAGGTGCTTCACAATCCATTTTAAAAGCAGAGCGTTTGGTACTTAATGCCATGCAGCGAATGAGCGCTATTGCCACAAAAACAAGGCAGTTTGTAGATTTATTAGAAGGGACAGAAACCAAAATTTTAGACACACGTAAAACCACTCCAGGCATTAGAGCACTTGAGAAATGGGCCGTGAAAATAGGAGGTGGAGAAAACCACAGGTTTGCTTTATATGATATGATTATGCTTAAAGATAATCACATTGATTTTTGTGGAAGTATTACGAAGGCTATAGAAACGACTAAGCAATATTTAAAAGACCAGAACAAAGACTTAAAAATTATTGTTGAAGCCAGAAATCTTGAGGAAATAGAAGAGATATTAAAAACTGAAGGTGTTTATAGAATTTTGATTGATAATTTTGACTATGAAAACACTAAAAAGGCAGTACAACTCATTGGTGACAAATGTTTAACGGAGTCTTCAGGAGGTATCAATGAAAAAACGGTTCGGAAATATGCAGAATGTGGTGTCAATTATATTTCTTCAGGAGCATTGACCCATTCAGTATATAATATGGATTTAAGCTTGAAAGCAATATAATGACAAAACACGTTGAAGATAAACTAGATAAAATTCCAGTAGTAAATCTGTTGGTTAAGTTTTTTAAAAACATAAAGCTGCCTGGATTTGAAGGTTTATCTATTTATGATCTTTTTGAAATGTACTTTATTGGTATCGTTCAAGGTGCTTTAACCACTAGAGCAAGTGCCATTGCATTTAGCTTTTTTACGGCCATATTTCCGTTTTTATTATTTATTATCATCTTGATTCCTTTTATTCCTTTTTCAAATTTTCAGGTCGAATTTTTGCAATTTTTGGAGTCATTTTTACCACCTCAAACATCAGAATTTTTTAACGATAATATTTTTGAAAACATAAGTATTAACAACCAAGGAGGACTGCTTTCTTCTGTTTTTGTATTATCCATATTATTAATGGCAAATGGTGTTAATGCTGTGTTTTCTGGATTTGAACATTCATACCACGACCAGCTTACCAGAAATGCATTTAAACAATATCTATATGCTCTTGGAGTAGCTATTATACTTGCGTTTTTATTAATTGTAACCGTTGGAGTTTTTGGATATTTTCAAATTTATATCATTACGCCACTGTACGAAAGTATAAGTGGACAGGAAATTGATAGTTCAAATTCTGGTTTGTATTGGATGTTATTTGCTAAATATGCTTTCTTTACCATCATGGTTTATACGGCTACAGCAACTTTATATTATTTTGGAACCAAAGAAGGCAGACACACAAGCTTTTTCTCAATAGGCGCTATATTTACGACTTTATTAATATTATTGAGTTCTTATCTTTTTGGGCTTTACATTGATAATTTTTCAAAATTCAATGAGCTTTATGGCTCCATTGGTGCATTGCTTATTTTGTTGTTTTATTTATGGCTTAATGCTAATATTATTCTGCTTGGTTTTGAACTTAATGTGACACTTCGTTTTTTAAGGAAAGAACATCATAAAGAATAACAATATGCCGTATTTTATAGATGTTATTCTACCTATACCTCTTGAAAAGCTTTTCAGCTATAGCATAACGCAAGCCGAAGCTGATTTTATAAAGCCAGGAACTCGAGTTGCAGTCCCTTTTGGGAAGCAAAAGATTTATACGGCCTTAGTGTATCATATTCATCAAAATGAACCAACCATTTATGACGCTAAAGAAATTCATCAAATCCTTGATGAAAACCCAATAGTTACAGAGCAACAATTGAAATTTTGGAAATGGATTTCAAGCTATTATATGTGTACTTTGGGAGATGTGCTGAGAGCAGCTTTGCCAAGTGCACTATTGTTGGAAAGTGAGACTATAGTAACTTTAAATAATGAGGCTGAGGTAGATGAATTATCATTAAAGGATGATGAATTTTTAGTTTATGAAGCTTTAACACATCAGAGTTCATTAAAAGTTCATGACATCAGTAACATTCTGGATAAGAAAAATTGTTTGCCCACTTTAAAACGATTAATAGATAAGGAAGTTATTACACTTGATGAGGAATTGTATGAAAAATACAAACCAAAACAAGTTCGCTATATAAAACTAAATGATGCTTATGCATCAGATGAATCTCTTCATTCATTATTAGAATCTTTAAACAGTAGAGCCACAAAACAGCGTGATATTTTAATGAACTACTTTGCAATGTCTGCTGTTTCAAAATCACCAATTAAGGCGTCAGATTTAGTTAAAAAAAGCAATGCAACTTCGGCACAAATAAAAGCGTTGATTGATAAAGAAATTTTACAGGATTATGTTTTGAATGTAGATCGTGTTTCGTTTGCAAATGATGATATTGAGGCTTCAAAAGAATTAAATAAATATCAAAATGACACATTAAATAATATTATTGAATCATTTGAAAAACAGTATGTTACATTATTAAAAGGTGTTACATCTTCTGGTAAAACAGAAATCTATGTAAAGCTTATTGAGGAGGTTTTATCACAAAATAAGCAAGTGCTTTATTTAGTACCCGAAATAGCATTGACATCACAGCTTGTGAGCAGATTAAAACAATATTTTGGGAATCAGATTTCGGTGTTTCATTCTCGTTATTCAAACAATGAACGTGTTGAAGTTTGGCAACATGTTTTAAATGGTTCAGAGAAAGCAAAAGTAATTCTTGGTGCTCGCTCTTCAATATTTTTACCATTTAACAATTTAGGTTTGGTTATTGTTGATGAAGAACATGAAGTCAGCTATAAACAATTCGATCCTTCTCCACGTTATCATGCCAGAGATGCTGCCATAGTTTTGGCTTCACATTTTGGTGCTAAAACCTTACTAGGTTCAGCTACACCTAGTGTTGAGAGCTATTACAACGCTTCAGTTTCACAAAAATATGGTTTAGCCGAATTGAATGAACGCTACAATAATGTTTTGATGCCTGAGATAGAACTTGTTGATATTAAGGATAAGTACAAACGCAAGCGAATGAAAGGTCATTTTAGTGATAGACTCATTGAAGAAATGACTGAAGCTTTGGATAATGGCTTTCAAGTAATTTTATTTCAGAATAGACGTGGTTTTTCTCCTATTATTGAGTGTAACACTTGTGGTCATTCACCTCAATGTCCAAATTGTGATGTGAGTTTAACGTTTCATCAATATAAAAACCAACTGAGATGCCATTATTGCGGACATCATATAGCTATGCAAAATGCGTGTCAGGCCTGTGGAAGCATTGAGCTTGATAGTAAAGGGTTTGGTACAGAGCAGATTCAAGAAGAAGTTTCTGATTTATTTCCGGAGATTAAAGTAGCTAGAATGGATTTAGATACAACAAGAGGAAAGTATAGCTATGAAAAAATAATATCAGCTTTTGAAAATCAAGAGGTTGATGTTTTGGTTGGTACTCAAATGCTTACTAAAGGATTGGATTTTAGGAATGTTAAATTGGTTGGTATCATGAATGCAGATAATTTACTCAACTTTCCAGATTTTAGAGCTCATGAACGTAGTTATCAACTAATGCAGCAAGTTTCAGGAAGAGCAGGACGAACCAAAGAAAGAGGGAAGGTGCTTATTCAAACGTATAATCCTTATCATAAAATTTTGCAACAAGTTTCTGCAAATGATTATAACGGAATGTTCAAGGAGCAAATGGATGAACGTTACAATTATAAATATCCACCAATCTTTAGATTGATTAAAATCACATTGCAGCATAGAGATTATAATAAGGTCAATGATGGAGCAGAGTGGTTGTCAAAATCGTTGAGACAATTGTTTAAGGAGCATGTGTTAGGGCCTGAATTTCCACCAATATCAAGGATTAGGAATCAATATCACAAAAACATCCTTATTAAAATACCAGAACAGCAATCTTTATTAAAAACAAAAGAAGCTATTCTTAAAATTAAAAATAGCTTCTTGAGTATAAAAGATTTTCGTCCTATTAAAGTAGTATTAAATGTCGATAATTATTAACGTTTTAAATATTATTTAAAGCGTCTACTAATAATGTCTTTTTATTCCTACTTAATGGGATTTCATAAGAACCAACTTCAACATTTTTACTGTTGAATCGGTCAACCTTATCTAAATTCACAATATAAGATTTATGAATTCTTAAAAATTTTCCTTCAGGTAATTCAGCTTCAAAAGCTTTCATAGTAGATAACACTACAAGGCTGTTCTCTTCGGTTACTAATTTAACGTAATCACCAAGAGCTTCGATCCATTTGATATCCTTGATATAAACTTTTCGTTTCTTAAGATTACTTTTTACGAAGATGTGCTCTCCATCTGTCTCTTTAAAGTCAAGTGTGAGTTTATGCTGCTCCATAGCCTTTTCGACTGCAGTATTAAAGCGTTCCCTAGTAATTGGCTTTTGTAAATAATCTGTGGCATCGTAATTAAATGCTTTAAAAGCGTATTCCGTTTTACCAGTAACAAAAATAATTTGGGGTTTATTATTTAGTACATCTAGTAATTCGAAACCGTTTAAAACAGGCATTTCAATATCAAGAAAGATTAAGTCTACCTTATGGGTATTAAGGCCATTTTTGGTTTCCAGGGCACTGCTATATTCTGCAATCAGGTTAAGCGAGGAATGATTCTCAATTAACTTGACAATAGACAAGCGTTGGATTGCGGAGTCATCTACAACAACACAGTTTAAAGTCATAACATTTATTATTTTAGGTTAAGATATCGACAATAGTACGAAAAATTCGGTTAAAAACCAAAAAACATCGATAAAGCGTGTTTTTTAACAAAATATTAACATTTGTGAAGAGCTGCTAAATTAAGCAAAAAAATGTTGTTAATACCAACATTAATATATATTTTTGCACCCAATTTAAATAAATAAATCAATTTTTATGAATCATTACGAAACTGTTTTCATCTTGAATCCCGTTTTATCTGAAGATCAGATAAAGGAAACAGTAAAGAAATACGAAGATTTTCTTGTTTCTAAAGGTGCAAAGATGATATCCAAAGAGGATTGGGGCTTAAAGAAATTAGCTTATCCAATTCAAAACAAAAAAAGTGGTTTTTATCACTTATTTGAATACCAGGTTGCTGGTGAAGTTATCAATCCTTTAGAGGTTGAATTTAGACGTGACGAGCGTTTTATGCGTTACTTAACTGTAAAACTAGACAAGCACGCTGTGGCTTGGGCTGAAAGAAGAAGAGTTAAACTTAAAGAAAAAGCGTAATTATGTCAACAATTGAACAACAAGCAAAAGGAAAGAAAGACGGAGAAATAAGATATTTAACGCCTTTAAACATTGAAACGAACAAGCAAAAGAAGTATTGTCGTTTTAAAAAATCTGGAATTAAGTATATTGATTACAAAGATCCAGACTTCTTATTAAAATTTGTAAACGAACAAGGTAAACTGTTGCCAAGACGTTTAACAGGAACTTCATTAAAGTATCAAAGAAAAGTGTCTGTAGCAGTTAAAAGAGCTCGTCATTTAGCATTGATGCCTTATGTAGCTGATTTATTAAAATAAAATACACATAACAATGGAACTTATATTAAAACAAGACGTTGAAAATTTAGGATTTAAAGACGATGTTGTAACAGTTAAGAACGGTTATGGTAGAAATTTTTTAATTCCTCAAGGACATGCTGTTATTGCTACAGCTTCTGCAAAGAAAGTTTTAGCTGAAAACTTAAAGCAACGTGCCTTTAAAGAAAAGAAAATTATTGATGATGCTAATAAAATGGCTGAAGCTATTAGAACTTTAGAAATAAAGTTAACAGCTAAAGCAACAGAAGGCGCATCAGCTGGTGATAAATTATTTGGTTCTGTAACCAAAGCAGATTTAGCAGAAGCTTTAGAAAAAGAAGGACACACCATTGACAAAAAATTCATTAACATTACTGGAGGTAATATTAAGCGTTTAGGTCAATACAATGCTGTTATTCGTTTACATAGAGAAGTAACTGTTGAAATACCTTTTGAGGTTATTGCACAAGCTTAACAATTTTAATTATTAACAATAGTTGATAATTATTTATATTCTATATGAAAGCTGCTCATTGAGCAGCTTTTTTTTGTTTTAAATTTACTTGAAATTAACAATTAACTAAACAATCAAGTCAATGAAAAAAACAATAATTTTAATCTTTATTATGTGTTTGAGTTTTTCAGCTTTTGCTCAAGTAACTACATCAAACATTAAAGGTTTAGTTTTAGATGAAAATTCTGAACCATTACCTGGTGCCAATGTTGTTGCAATTCACACACCAACAGGAACCAAATATGGAGCAGCTACAAATTTTGACGGTCGTTATAACTTATTAAACTTGCGAGTTGGAGGACCTTATACAATTACCATCAGCTATATTGGGTACAAAGAGCAAGTATTTAATGATGTGTATCTGACTTTAGGAAAAACAGAAAACATTGATGTTTCATTAGTAGAGGATAGCCAGCAATTAGATACAGTTGTTATTACTGGATCTGGCGGAACAGGAACCTTTGGAAGTGATAGGACGGGAGCGGAAACTAGTGTAGGACGTCGTGAATTGACTAGGCTACCAACAATTACAAGATCTGCAGCAGATTTTACTCGATTAGAGCCAACAGCCAGTAATGGATCATTTGGTGGAAGAAATGATCAGTTCAATAATTTCTCACTGGATGGAGCAATTTTTAACAACCCTTTTGGACTAGATGCTGCAACACCAGGAGGGCAAACTGATGCACAGCCAGTTTCCTTAGATGCAATTGACCAAATTCAGGTTTCAACAGCACCATATGATGTTACTCAATCTGGATTTACTGGTGCTGCGGTAAATGCAGTAACAAAAAGTGGAACTAATGACTTTCATGGAACAGTTTATGGTTTCTATAGAAATCAAGATTTTACAGGAAGTAAAATTAAAGGAGAAGACATTTTTGTTCCTAAATTAAATCAGTCTCAAATAGGTGCAAGTATTGGTGGACCAATTGTAAAGAACAAATTATTTTTCTTTGCAAATTTTGAAAAAGATGATAGAGAAGATTTAGGCTCGCCTTGGCAACCAAGTTCTGGTGGAGGTGGAATAAACCAATCAAGAGTTTTAGAATCTGATTTAATTATTGTTAGAGACGCATTACAAAATATTACAACGCCAGATGGAGGATTTTATAATCCTGGTGCTTATAAAGGATTTACCTATGCTACAGAAAGTAATAAAGGTATTTTTAAACTAGATTGGAACATTAATGATAATAATAGATTCGCTATAATTTATAACTTTTTAAATGCATCGAAGCAAAAACCAGCTCACCCAACAGCTTTAGGTTTTAGAGGCCCTAGTGCTTCAACGCTACAATTTGAAAATGCAGGTTATGAAATTAATAACAATTTAAGGTCTGTTCAGCTTGAGTTAAACTCTACATTATCTGATGAGGCTTCTAATAAACTTCAATTTGGGTATACACATTTTGATGATTTTAGAAATCCATTATCAACACCAGCACCATCTATAACAATTACTAAAGATGGGTCAAATTATATCATTGCTGGTCATGAACCTTTCTCAATTCATAACAGATTAGACCAAAAAGTATTGCAGTTTTCTAACAATCTAAATTTTTATAAAGGTGATCACACATTTACAGTTGGGATGTCTTTTGAGAAGTTTAAGTTTGATAACTCATTCAACTTAGGTGTTTATGGTGCACAAGGTGTATTTTTTCCAACAACAACTATGGACGATTTTCAAAACTTAGTTGATTCTGGAGGGCTACAAGATTTATTTAATGCAGCATATGCAGCAAATAGCGCTTTAGAAGCCAATGGAGAAGGTAATCCAGGTGGTTGGGCTTTAGCGGAAACCAATGTTGGGCAACTAGCGTTTTATGCCCAAGATGAATGGAATGTTACTGACAATTTTAAATTGACTTATGGAGTTCGTTTTGACAAACCGTTATTTTTTGATTCATCTCAAAAGGCTCAAGATGTTATTGATAATGCATGTTGCTACGTACCAGAGATTCCTTATGTAAACCCTAATACTGGCGAAACAGTCTTTTTAGATAACACAAAAATGCCAAATAACGATTGGTTAATCTCTCCTAGAGTGGGTTTTAATTATGACGTAAAAGGTGACAATACCTTCCAAGTTAGAGGTGGTTCAGGATTATTTACAGGACGTTTCCCTTTTGTGTGGTTAGGGAACCAAATAGGAAACCCAAATGTATTCTTTTATCAGATGGTAGATCCAGATTATAAATTCCCTCAAGTATGGAGAACCAATGTTGGTACGGATTACAAATTTGAAAGTGGTTTAATATTAACTGGTGATGTTTCATATACAAAAGATATTAATGGAGCACATGTTCAAAACTGGGGATTATTACCTCCTTCAGGAACTTTAAATGGTGTTGATAACAGACCAGTTTATACTTCAGATGACATTATTAACAATGCTTATGTATTTACTAATTCTGATAAAGGACGAATTTGGAACGTTGCAGTAAAAGCTCAAAAAACCTTTGCAAATGGCTTATATACAAGCTTAGCTTATAGCTATTTAGATTCAAAAGATGTCAACTCAATTGAAGCTGAAATTACTGGAGATGCTTTTGCATTCAATGCAGCGCTAGGAGATGTTAACAACGATCAGTTGTCGTATTCTCGTTACGGTGATACGCACAGATTTATTGGTGTTGCAAGTAAAAAATGGACTTATGGGAATGATAATTGGGCAACAACAATTTCTACATTTTTTGAATACGCTCAAGGTGGACGTTTTAACTATACCTATGGTGGAGACATCAATGGTGATGGTTCTGGATTAAACGATTTAATTTATGTACCTACATCTTCTGAAATAAATCAGATGCAATTTTCTGGTGCAGGACAAGCTGAAGCTTTTGATGATTACATTGCTCAGGATGATTATTTAAGTGGAAGAAGAGGGCAATATGCTGAGCGCTATGGTGCTTTAGCACCTTGGCGAGGACGTTGGGATGTGAAATTTTTACAAGATTTAAACTTTAAAGTTGGTGGAGATGCTGTAAATACACTTCAATTTAGTGTAGATATTTTAAATGTTGGAAATTTAATTAATTCGGAATGGGGATTAATTCAGCAACCAAACAACGTTCAGCCAATAGGTGTAAACGTAGATGGATCTGGAACCCCAACTTATACTTTCAACCCAGACCAAACAGAAACATTTGGATATGACTCAAGTTTAATGTCTAGATGGCAAATGCAATTTGGATTACGTTATATATTCTAAGAGATTTTTAAATATATATACTTAAATTTGCGCTCTTGAAAAAGAGCGCATTTTTTTTACTATGAAATTTACACGATTATCTAAAGAACAATTTGAAGAATTACAACAAGAATTCATTAATTTTTTGGCTACTCAATCTATTACTGCTGAAGAATGGAAGGATATTAAAACCAATAAACCAGAAGTTGCAGAACAGGAATTGGACGTTTTTAGTGACTTGGTTTGGGAAGGCGTACTGACAAAAGCTGAATATCTTGAAAACATTTCGTCACAGCACATGTATTTGTTTTACTTAGGTGAATCTGAAATTGAATTGATTGGCTTAAAACTGAACACAAAAGACGTAGATTTAACGACTAGCGAGGGTTTCGGTTGGTTAAGAGAAAATTTGATGAGTGATGATGTTGAAATTTTTAATGCTAAAAAGGCATACTCAAATGATAAGCAATTAGATAAATTTTCTTTAATACAGCAAGGTTCAGTTATTACAAAAGGTGAATTGTTTACCTATTTTGATAAGTTGATAAATTAATTCGTTTATTTTTGTCATTCCGGGACAGTCACATTGAGCTTGTCGAATTGTGATGTGGAATCCATTTTTAAATAAGATTTTATAATTATTAAAGAGAAACCTGCTTTCGCAGATAGTTAATATGGCACAAAAACCAAGCATACCAAAAGGAACAAGAGATTTTTCGCCGATTGAAGTGGCAAAACGCAACTACATCTTTGGTGTGATAAAGTCTAGTTTTGAGCGTTTTGGATTTCAACCTATAGAAACACCAAGTTTTGAAAACTCAGAAACCTTAATGGGAAAATATGGTGATGAAGGTGATAGACTGATTTTTAAAATCTTAAATTCTGGTGATTATCTGTCGAAAGCTGATGAAGTTGCATATAATGAAAAGGACTCTAATAAATTAACATCAAGTATTTCAGAAAAAGCCCTTCGTTATGATTTAACAGTACCTTTTGCGCGTTATGTAGTACAACACCAAAACGACATTATGTTTCCGTTTAAACGCTATCAAATACAACCCGTTTGGAGAGCAGATAGACCGCAGAAAGGTCGTTTTAGAGAGTTTTATCAATGTGATGCAGATGTTGTTGGTTCAACCAGTTTATTGCAAGAAGTGGAGTTTGTGCAATTGTATGATGATGTTTTTAATAAGTTAGGTCTTGAAGATGTGACCATAAAAATTAATAATCGTAAAATATTATCTGGTATTGTAGAAGTTATAGGTGCAAAAGATAAACTTATTGACTTCACTGTGGCTTTGGATAAGCTAGATAAAATAGGAGAGGAGAAGGTCAAAGAAGAAATGATTAGCAAAGGTGTTTCAGCAGAAGGCATAGCTAAACTTCAACCTTTATTTAGTTTGAAAGGCACTTTTGAATCTCAGATTGAAAGTTTAAACGATATTTTAAGTTCTTCTGATGAAGGCATAAAAGGGATTGAAGAATTGGCATTTATTAATAAGGCTATAGAAAATGTAGGATTAAAAACGACTAGCTTGCAGTTAGATGTAACCTTAGCTCGCGGACTAAACTATTATACAGGAGCGATTTTTGAAGTGTCAGCCCCAGAAAAGGTGCAAATGGGTTCTATTGGTGGTGGAGGACGTTATGACGACCTCACAGGAATCTTCGGAATGCCAGACGTAAGTGGTGTTGGTATAAGTTTTGGTTTAGATAGAATTTACTTGGTTCTTGAAGAACTTAATTTATTTCCAGAAACGGTTTCAGATTCAGTTGAAGTCCTATTTATTAATTTTGGTGAAGAAGAAGCCTTTTATTGTTTAAAAGCCATTGCAAAACTTAGGGAAGTTGGAATAAGCACTGAAATTTATCCTGATGCTGTAAAAATGAAAAAGCAGATGAATTATGCTAATAAAAGAGATATTCCTTATGTAGTTTTAGTGGGTGAGGAGGAAATGAATGCCAGTAACTATACCTTAAAAAACATGAAATCTGGAGAGCAAACTAAATGCTCTTTGGAAGATTTAATAAAAGCAATTCAATAAAAAAAGCTCCAATGACTAGTTGGAGCTTTTTTCAGTTTAGTGAAATTCTAATTCTATAACATTTTTTTATTCAACTAACACTTTCTTTGAAATTGAACCATTATCAGTTCTTAATTTTATTATATAAGTACCTGAACTTAAATTTTTAACTTCAATTTCTTTATAACTTTCATTTGTTATATTTTTTATAACAGTTATTGATTGTCCGAGAATATTGGACATTTCAATTGATTTTATGGATTGCATTGTAGGATTGATAAGTACAATACTTTCAATTACATTTGAATAATGCACATCTATTTTATTTAGTTCTTCATCATTAGTACTTAACGCATCTTGATTTGAAAATGTAATTTCAAAACGATCAAGATATTCACCTGCAGCTAAGTATATAGTATAATCACTTTCCTTTATATTATGATAAATGTTTAATTCTTTATCGTGAACAAATACATCAAAATTTTCAATTGCATTTTCAAGTTCGTCTAAAACAATGCTATTATTTCCATCATTATCGGTATGAATACCTATTGGCAAAATAGTTTGTGTTGATATAGCATCTATTCCTTGGATAACAAACTTATCATTTTCTATTAGCCAATACATATCATCCATTTGCGATTCATTGTTCATACCATCATAACCCCAATCAATATTCGCTGTAGCATTAGGGTCAACTGTTGCGAGTATTTGTCTTCTTATAGTATTTACGGAATTGAATCCAATTCTTAATTTTAATCTAGAATCATTACTCGCATTATAATTTGTAACACTATTATAAATAGGACTTTCTTCTTCAGAAGTTTCGTTATTCATCCCAACAAATGTAGAATTACCAGTGCTTTCTTTATGGTAAATACGTTGACCATTGTTGAAATTAATATTTCCTCCTGAACCACTTGCCACTACAAAAAATCCTTGGCTTACAGGAATATAATTTCCAGGAATTTTCACAGGAGTTCCTCCAGATCCAACATCAGGATCGTTAGACCCAATTGATGCTGCTGTAGTTGCTCCAGATAAGTTAAGAAGATGATAACCTCCTTGATAGTCTCCTAAATTATGGTTTCCGCCTCCCCAATGTTCCCAGAAGTAAAGTGTTCCAGTGATTGATGAACTATTATCATTAATAAATTTATAAGCATCAATAGCTGACGCATATGGATTACCTACTAAGTAGTCATTTCCTGCACTTAAAGTGAGGTCAATATCACCATTGTTAGGTTTGCCACTAAATACATAATTTTGATCAGTTAGAATACTTCCTGTTCCAGGACCTTTCATTGTAAATCCTTCACCAGCATATAAATCACCAGTACTTCTTACATGTTGCCAAGAAGCATAATCATCATCTAATTGATTTGCAAATTTCCAAATCCAGTAATCAGCTAGACCAATAGGTGAGGTGTTTGTGCCATTATAGCCAGAAGTAATAAAATTAATACTTGAAGTTCCATCCTTCATTACTTGTGGTAATTTATAGCTATATTCATTATTTTCTTGATCAGTAATACCAACAGGAGAGGACCAATAATTGTATGTAAAGGTATCAGCAGTACCTTGTTGATCTCGATATAATTTACCTGATGCACCAACTACTAAGTCACTACCAACCGTTTGTATAAGTTGAGATTCACCATCAAGATCAATTTCACCATTTAATTCGAGGTAATGCGTTACAGTTAGACCATTTCCAGTTCCTGATGAATTTACTCCATCTACTGTAATCTTATTACTACTTACAAATAAACCTAAAACTTCACGATCTCTTCCTAAACTGGCATCGGTGTCAATAGAAATATTATGATTTGTTTCAACGATATTCCAATTTACAGGAGTAACACCATCTACAATAGATAGAGCGTTAGGCAACGTTTGTACTGTATTGTTTAACCACGTTGCATCGGTTGTCCAATCACCATTTGCTTGAGATTGGTATGGTAATGGAGCCGTTTGTCTATCAACAGTTCTTAAATTTCTTAAGGCACCAGTATTACCATTTCCAGATTCATCTTTTGTGTTCGTATAGGTATAAGTTGTCATAGGATAATAACCTGCTAGATTGGACCATGGAACAGTACTGACTTCATTCTTTGTTATAGTTTGTGGAATTACTTTACCATTTGTAAAACTCGAATTACTTTCAATTTCTTGATTCATGATGTATCTTAATTGGTCTGTGCTCAAAGCTGTGTCCCAGATGCGAACTTCATCTATATTTCCAACAAAGAAATCACCTAAACTTGCGCCTTTACCTGCAGCGGCCAAATTAAAGTTACGAGTCGTTGAAACTGGTGCAGATAATGAAGCACTCGTGTCCAGGACCCCATCGATGTATAAACTGGCGGTTCCACTTGAATATATTATGGCTAGATGATGCCATTCATTTTCCGGTATAACAACACTCGATGTTATGGTTTGAGTTGAGCCATTTTTCCATGATACCTCAAACCTTCCTGTGCTATTAATTTTAAAGTCATATCCTTCTGTATAACTTAAATCTCTTTTAGATAATATAGATTTGTTGTTTGAACCAGGCTCTCTCAAAATCCAAGAAGAAATAGTGAAATTAGTTGGGTTTAAATCTAAGTTATCGTCCATATCTACATAATCACTAACTCCATCGAAATAAATTGATCTAGTATAAACACGCTCAGGTGCCCAGCCAAATGTGATATATTTAGTCCCATCAAAATCATAATTGGTTTCTACAACTGCCTCACCTAATTCATTTGTAGTTTGAGTCATGACTCTATAATCTGCTGTTGGATCAAAATTTGGAGTATTAGAAATAAACATTAAGTATCTGCCGTCAGGTGGAGTAGCTGTACGAATAGCACTTGTTAAAACTTGTACTTCTACTTCTGGAATATCTCCTCCAACCTCTACAACCTTCCAAGTTCTAGCAATACCGTAAAACTCTACATCTGTTGAAAGTGCAGGAGATATACTTGAGCTCATATTTACCAAAACATCTACTGATGGGTCGTCAAGATCGACACCATCATTACCCCAAATTAAAAACTCTTTATCATTAATTGTATTTGGGTTAAGATTGTTAGTGTTGTATACATTTGATAATCCCATAGTTACCACACCTTGACCTCTTGAGCCGGAGTCTAATGCATTGTTTACACTTCTTGATTGCTTTTGATATAAACCTGAAGCATCGTCTCTACCAATTCCCGCTATATCATAGTTAAAAACATCATTAGCTGGAACTCCAGTGTTTTGATCCCAGATTACTGTTCCATCGCTATTTACATAGTCTTGTGATGTACCATTAACTCCTAGAGTTATACCATATTTAATAGCAAGATAGGATTGTATTCTATTTCTTTCTTGGGTTAAGTCTGTATCTACTTTTCTTGAAGAATAAGATATAACTTCCCCAATTCTTGCATTGGTTGTGGCTTCCCAGCCTTCACTTCTTCCTAACCAAAACCTCGTATCATTTGCATTGGCATATTCTGCAATGTCGTTTTGTGTAGTTTCGATATCGTTAGCATTGTAATATAACTCTTGTTGGGTATCAGCTGAGTTATTACGTGTGTTTATGATACCAGCGTTGTCGTAGCTAGATCCAGTACCTATTTCTGCAACTGCGTATCCATCACCACTCTCACTGCTAGTGTAAGTGTCATATGCATAACAGATTATTTCACCACTAACACGTCCAGTATAATCACCAAAGCCTATACCAGTTGTATCTGTCGAATTTACGTCTAAAGTTGAATCACCACAAATGACATCCATGAAGCCAAAGGAATTGGTAATGGTAGTATCATCAGGGATTAATACAATAAAAATATCTTGAGTGTAGTAACCAAAATCTCCAGTTAAAAACTCTTCCGAAGTGTTATCATGTGAATAATCACTATCAATTGTAAACGAACTGTATGTATTATCAAATTCAACAACTGGATTAAAGTTTACGTTTTTGTTTACATTATCTCTATAAGTTGGTTCTTGCCCTGACTTGTAAGGCCTAGCATCACTGCCTCGACCTTGATCTTCCCATAAAGAAACATTTTGCCCATCTGTATAGCTTAAACCATCTGTTCCTTTAAGCCATAGAGCTAAATCCGTAGTTACACCACCTGGAGCAATTGTCGGATCTGGTTTATCAATAACAGCTAAATAATCAATAGCCATATCACTTCTATTACCAGCACCAACAATTCCTTGAATTCTAATTTTTACAGTTTGACCTATGTAAGCACTTAAATCTATGCTAATTGGTATATAGGATGAGTTGTTTGCTGTCTGTATTTGTCCTGTTCTTGTCCATAAATTTGTTGGATAAGTTGAACCACTATCTGTGCTTAAATCAATTCTAAGCGTACCCATATCCGAACCATACATATGATGACTAAATGTTAATCTTGGATTTGACGTACCACTAAGATCCAAACATGGTGTAAATAAGTTAGCAGTATTACCAGTATTGCCATCTGCTTCAGTATATAAATAAAATGTACCACTTGCAGCGTCAGAAGGACCTGTTGAGCCTGAAGGTGTGCCAGCAGAATCTCTAGTCCAGTCAAAATTGTCACTAGTCCCTTGGGCTATTTGCCCTAGACCACTTTCAAAATCTTCTATATATGGAAAAGTTGTTACATAGCCACCACAAGCATCTGTTCCTGTACCCTGAATGCTAAAATTATAAGGGTTTTCGTCTGTATCGTTATTTGCAATAGTTAGCGTAGCTGTTCTTAAACCCAAAGCACTTGGGTTGAATGTAATATTAAATGTTGTGCTACCACTTGCTGCTATGGATGCAGCAGGAATAGCTGTAACGGTAAAATCTGCAGCATGAGTACCAGAAACTACAACAAAAGGAGAACCTCCAGTTAAATTGAGGTTTAAAGAAGTTCCCAGGTTTTGAATAGTAAATGTATTGACGTTTGTTCCAGAAGCTACATCGACATTGCCAAAATCAGTATCATCAAGGACAGATGGTGTAACATCTCCATCAGTTATATCAACGCCATTGCCTCTAATATTTATCTCTGGCAATGTTGTTGTTCCTGTCCCTTGTATGTCAAAATTATAAGGGTTTTCATTACTATCGTCATTAGCTATTGTAACTGTTGCGGTTCTTAAACCTGTTGCACTTGGGTTGAATGTTATAGTAAACGTTGTACTACCACTTGTTGCAATCGGAGTAGTTGGGTTTGCTGTTAGTGTAAAATCTGCAGCATGAGCTCCAGAAATAGTAACATATGGTGATCCTCCAGTTAGGTTAAGACTCGCAGTTCCTAAATTCTGTATAGTAAATGTGTTTGGATTAGTACCTATGGTTACATCAACATTTCCAAAATCGGTATCATCGGTTACTGATGGTGTTGTATCGCCATCGGTAATGTTTGTTCCGTTACCGACTAGATTTATTTCTGGAGACGAGCCTATTGTTGCAGTCATACCAATATCATCAATAGACATATCACCTCTAAAATTACTTCCAGTTACACCTCTAAATCTTATTTTTACTGTTTGTCCTACATAAGCCGCTAAATCTATACTTTGCTGAATCCAAGCTGCTCCATTAGATGTTTGGACTTGACCAGTTTGAGACCATAATAAATTTGGATAAGTACTACCATTGTCAGTACTAAGCTCAACATACAAGGTTCCCATATTTGAACCATACATATGATACCAAAAAGAAAATGAAGCCGCTGATGCACTAGTTAAATCAAAGCAAGGACTTTCAAAAATTGTTGTTCTTGAAGGATAATTTGGACTAGAGGCCTCAACAAACATATACCAAGAACCACCATGTGCAGCACTTGGACCTGTTGACCCAGAAGGTGTACCACCACTATTTCTTGTCCAATCAAAATTATCACCAGTATCTTGGGTCCATCCACCAATACCAGTTTCAAAACCTTGAGAATAAGGATACGTGGAAATTGTGGTTCCGCAGGTTTGAGCGGTTATACCTTTAGAAAATACAAGTGTAAAAAATACTATCGCAGAGCATTTTAAAGAAAATGTAATATTTTTCATAAGTGGTTATAACATAAGAGGTTAAAATTTTGGGACTAATTAATTTATTAAACAAAAATAGAATTTAATTCCACGAAATGCAAAAAAAATCGATGAAATGCATATGGAGATTGATAATTACTTGATATTCAATGATATAAAAAAGGTCAATTTTATATAAAATTGACCTTAAAATCACATTTTTGAAATTTGTAACTAATTTTTAATCAGCTTTTTAATAATTTCTTTAGAGTTTGTATTGTCTTGAATTTTCAGTACATAAGTACCAGTAGATAATGTGTTCAAATTGTTAATTTGAATTGAATTATTTCTTAATATTGGTGAAATAAAAATACTTCTTCCTCTAATATCGTAAAGACTTATAGCTAAATTTTGTAAGTCATAATCTGTAGGTATTTTGATTATTACATTATCATTAAATGGATTAGGATGAATGTTTAACATCTCTATTTCATTATCATTAACACCAAGTGTATCAACAGTTACGCTAACTTGAATCACTTTAACATCATCACCACATTCAACATTTGTACTCGTTAATTCAACATCATAAACACCTGTGCTTGCAAATGTGTAAATAGGATCTGTATCTGTTGATATTCCTGAAGCATCGCCAAAATCCCAAGAATAAGAAGTTGCATCAGCTGAGGCGTTTGTAAAAGTTACTTCACCATTATTTGAAGGATTTACAACATATGTAAAATCTGCAGTAGGTGATGGGTTAACAGTTACAGTTACAGCTTTTCTTGCGCTTTTAAAATCTTCGATTACCCAGTCATAGAAGAAATAGTAATAATTTGCCGAACTACCATCTTTTATGGTTATACTTCCATTTGTATATGGAAAATTCGTATTTGCAGGTAATGTTCTGTATAAATTAACTGTTGAGATTTCATATGATGCCAATCTTAAATCTGTTCCAACAGGGATAACGAAATCTAATGGTATTGTTTGTATTCCAGCTGCATCAATTATTAGAACTCTTGAGTCTAGCATTGTTCCGGTATTATCTTGAAGCTGAACTTCAATTTCACCTGGGCCATCTGCATTGATAGTTACTTCTTTTAATCGTACAGATTCTATGCAATCAAAAATGAGATATCTTTGACCATCCAAATATCCTCCTCCTGAATTATTATTGACTTCGCCAACATTCGATTTGTTTATTTGATCTTCAACATAATAAGTAGTTGTGCTGTTTATTGATGGTGTATTATAAGTAACTCCAGAAAATAAAGGAACTGTATCATCAATATTTGTATACCAATTTAATGTTCCACTTCCAGTTGCTGTTAGTGCTACTGATCCAGAATCACAAATTTCATCGTCATTAGCAGTTGGAGTAGCTGTTGTAGCTACCATAATTACATTTTGTGTCGTTTTAATATTATCTGTAACGGTAACGTTAATATTTTGCGTTACATAACCAGGAGCCTCATAGGTAACACTATAGGTTCCAGCTTTGATTAATTTATAATAGTCGCCTAAATCTTCATTTGAAAAGACCCAAGAATTCAGGGCATCATGACCTGCAATTGAGATTTTGGCAACCACAGGATTTCCTGATTCATCAGTAATAACACCTTGAAAACCATAATTCACTTGTTTCATATAGTCCAATAATGCTTGTCTATTATAATTCCAATGGTTTGGGAGTTCAGAGCCGTTTATCCATTTTACATCGGATAGCTCAATTGTGACTTCTTTAGAGTGACGATAAAAGTTCATATAATCTTGTCTACCGCCATAAACTCTGTACCATTCAGCACCATGAGTAACACCTGGACTTTGAATATAATTATTGTGCCAAGCTTGACTTCCAGCACTGGCATCCCAATCATCATCATCAACCATATATCCAGCAGGACTGTTATTTTGTGCATTAGTAGCGTATTCTACAGAAATATATTCGTAATAATCAGTATCTGCGTGTGTGTATTCAGCTGTATAGGCATTGTCATAAGGATAATTTACCAACTCTGTACCTCCATGAAAGTTTGCAGACAATACGATATCGCGAGCTTGTTCAAATTTCATAAAAGATTCCGTTTCAATTTCATAAACACTGCCAATACTACTATAGTGTAATCCAGCAACATTATCAGGAAAATTTCTATTTAAATCTTGATTATTGGCGTTTCCTCTTCTTGGATTAGAAATTATATCATTCCCAGCTGTTCTATATGTGCCATCCGGATTTGCTAATGGATTAATATAAATAACTGTTGAGTTTACGATATTATCAACTTCAGTATCTGATCCATAATTTGTTAACAAATAATCAATTAATCTGATCATTAAAGGATATCCAGCAATTTCATCACCATGCATAGAAGATGTGTACATAAACTCAGGTTCTACTTCGTTTATAGATACATTATCAGAAATTTTAAGCATTAAAATTTCTCTACCAGTTGAAGTGGTTCCAATCGTTTCAAGAGTACATAAGTTCGGATATGTTGTTGCGTAATAACTCATTTTAGCAACATATTGTGAATATGTTGGATACTCATCCCAAGTCGTGTCCCATGCTTGAGGATTATAATTAGGGCTTTCATGTGGTCGAAACTCATTTTGTGACACCTCTACAGTGAACGGGATGTTATAGGATAAAAATCTTTCAAAAGTCTCACTATTTGCATAGGCTTCAACTTCTAAACTCTCTTTATTCACTTGTTTATGACCTAAAGATAAAAATGAAGCTAATTCTTTAAATTGATGAGTAGAATTAGCCTTGAAAGTAAAACAAACTTCGCCTTTTTCAGAAAGATACTTTTCAGCCTTTTCTTTATCAGATTGCGCAGTTATTTGTATATTATTTAGTAAAAACAAAATAAATAATAAAGTAATTTTTTTCATGCTCTGTAGTTCGTTGTTTAATAATTTTAGTAGCTGTTTAAATGATTATTTTTTTTCTAATAACCCCATCGTTAGTGAAAATGGTCACAATTATTATTTTAGAATTTATATGATGTGTAGGTATTGTAACCTTAGTATCGTCAATATTTTTAATATTTGATACTTTTTTACCAAGGACATCTAATATCTCTACTTTAGTTATTTTAAGATTTGATCTTGTATCAATGACGATTTCTCTTGAATTTAGAATACTTTTTATTGATAATTCATCTAAGCTATTCTCAGTAATTGATAAAGCACCATTTGCTCCAGCAGGTGGATTGATGTTTTGAAATGTAATAAAGAACCTATTTAAATATTCGCCATTTTCAATGTTTAAGGTAAATCCGTTATCATTAATTCTACTGAAAGAATTTGATAATGCATCATATATAAACACATTAATAGGATTTTCAAAGTTTTCTAATGCATTGAGTGAAATTGTAATATCTCCGGAGTTAGATAAAAACATACCAAAAGGATAGGATTTATTTTCGTTAAACTCTCCCACGCCTTGAATTACATAGCGCTGGTCATGTATCATCCAATTTAGGTCATCAGGTAAACTATCAAAACATAAGGCATCATAACCATAATCGACTTCATCTGAAGCTACATTATCAGGTGTGAAGCCTAAAAGTAAGTGTCTTACATAGCCAACTGGAGTTTCGAAAGCAACCCTAACACGCTGAATATCTTGCGAATAAACGTTAGGTAGTGCGATAAGTGATAGCAATATTATTGCATAGAGTGTAGTAACTTTATTCATCTTGATTTGGGGTTTAGATTTGAATATCAGTTAATTAATTATGTGCTAAAGTAATAAATTCTTTTAATATAATTCTATGAAATGCAAAAATATTCGATGAAATGCAATATTTTTATAAGAATGATGCATTTTATTTCAATTATGAAGAAAAAAAAACCTGATACTAGTTATCAGGTTTTTTAAATTTGTAGCGAGACCGAGATTTGAACTCGGGACCTCCGGGTTATGAATCCGACGCTCTAACCAACTGAGCTATCTCGCCATCTTTATGCGGCTGCAAATATAAAAACAAAATCCTTGTACGCAAACACTAAATCCCTAAATAATACTTGAAAACTAAAAATTTAATGTATATATTACCAACCAAATGAAAAAATTACATGGACGACAAAACTAAATTCGAATTAGAGTTCCCTATTCACGCTTCTCCACAGCTTTTATACCAGTATATATCAACACCTTCAGGATTATCTGAATGGTTTGCAGATAATGTAAATTCTCGAGGTGAATTATTTACTTTTATTTGGGATGATAGTGAAGAGCAAGCTAAGCTTCTTATTAAAAAAAGTGGAGAACGTGTTAAGTTTAGATGGCTTAACAATGAAGATGATGGTAGTTATTTTGAAATTAGAATTCAAGTGGATGAGATTACTAAAGATGTTTCTCTTATGGTAACTGATTTTGCCGAGGATGATGAAGTAGAAGAAACTAAAATGCTTTGGGAAAATCAAATTTCTGATTTAAAACAAGTGTTAGGTTCGGCTTAATAAAACAACTTTAATACCTATATTTGTCCCAATTTATTTGGGACTTTTTTTATGGTAAATAATAATGGAAATATCATTGATGCTGCAGATAATTCACTTTCAATCTATAATAGAGGATTTAATTATGGAGATGCCGTTTTTGAAACCATAAAGGTTTCCTATGGTAAAATCCTGTTCTGGGAAGATCATTATTTTAGGTTAATGGCGTCAATGAGAATACTTAGAATGGAAATTCCTATGAATTTCACTTTGGAATTCCTTGAGAGTCAAATCCAAGACTTGATTCGATCCAATGATTTATCAGGTAATACGGTTAGGGTTAAGCTTATAGTTTTTAGAAATTCAAATGGTCTTTATTTGCCTGATAATAATAGCGTTGAATTTATTATCTCAACTAAAACTTTAAATGAAGATTTTTATCAGCTTCAAGATAAAAGTTATGTGATTGACTTATATAAGGACTATTTTGTTTCGGCTGATTTGCTTTCCACCTTAAAAACAAACAATAGGATTATCAATGTTACAGGAAGTATTTATGCCAAGGAAAATGAATTAGATAATTGCTTATTGTTGAATAACCAAAAACATGTGGTTGAGGCCTTAAATGCAAATATCTTTTTGGTAAAAGGAAATACAATAAAAACACCACCATTATCAGATGGCTGTATAAAAGGTGTAATGAGAAAGCAAATTGTTGATATTATAAAGCTTTTACCAGATTTTACCATTGAAGAATCACAGATTTCTCCGTTCGAATTACAACAAGCTGATGAAATATTTCTAACTAATGTAATTTCAGGAATTATACCAATAAGTAGATATAGGAAAAAGGAGTTTGGGAATAAATTTGCTAAAGATTTACTTGCTAAGTTAAATGTAAAAGTGAGATTGTCTTAGTTAAAACTTGGGTTTTCTGGTGCATTAGACCAAATACTGTAATCACCTCCCAACTCTAACATTTTTTCTTTCCAGAAGTTAGTATCTATTTTCTCTATAATAGAATTTTTATAAATATTTTCACTAACAATCCAAGAGTTTGTAATAAGTTCATTCATCAATTGATCAGCGTCCCAACCTGAATAACCCAGAAAAAAACGAATATCTTTTTCATTCAATTTACCTGCATTTATGAGTTCAATTACACTTTTAAAATCGCCTCCCCAAAAAATACCATTCGAAATTTCTATACTATCAGGAATTAGATCTGGTATTTTATGAATAAAGTATAGGTTATCTTGTTCTACAGGTCCACCATTATAAACACGTAATGGAATTTCAATTTCGGGTAATAAATCACTAATGGTGTAGTTTAGAGGTTTATTTAAAATGAAACCTATAGATCCTTCTTTGTTGTGATCTGCTATAAGGATCACAGATCTGTTAAAAGAAACATCACCAAGGATGGAAGGTTCAGCAATTAATAGATTACCTTTTTTTGGGTTAGTGTTAATCATAGCTGTGATTTGCAATTAAATCTAACATAAATTTGTTTAATAAACAAGTGTTTTAAGTTTAACCAAATAAAAAAGGCTTGCAATTGCAAGCCTTTTTATAATAAATTATAAGATTTATTAGTTTACTGCACTACTTAAATCAGATCCAGCTTTAAACTTAACTACATTTTTAGCTTTAATTTTTATAGTTTTTCCAGTTTGAGGGTTTCTTCCATCTCTTGCTGCTCTTCTAGAAACTGACCAAGAACCGAAACCTACTAAAGAAACTCTTTTTCCTTTTTGTAATGCACCTTCAATGTCAATTAACATAGAATCTAATGCTTTCTTAGCAGCTGCTTTAGTGATACCAGCGTTTTCTGCCATTCCATTAATTAAATCTGTTTTGTTCATAAATTTAAATTTTAAATGATTATTATTTGGGTTAACGTTTTTTGTTAAATCCTCTACAAATTTATCAGTATAATCCAATCACACAAGTAATAGCAAGGGAAATACACGTATTTGTTGATAACTTGTGTCAATTGTTAATAACGAGGCAATAAATATTGTTAAAATTTATAATATCAATGATAGTAAGGGTTTACAGCATTTTTGCATCAGAACGAAATTCAAATCCATTTAGTAGCGATTTAACATCCATTTTTCGTTTTCCTGGAAGCTTAATTTCATTTAATAAAATCATCCCATTTTTAGCTGCAACTTTGACTTCTTGTTTATTGGTAATTATAGTTCCAATTGAATACTTATGGTCACATTCAATAGCATCAACATTATAAATTTTCACATTTAATTCATCATCACCATTTTTAAGTAAACACCAAGCAGATGGATAAGGATTCAATCCTCTCACTTGATTATAGATATCTTTGACAGACCTATTCCAATCTATAAAGCAATTGTCTTTATCAAGTTTGTAAGCCGTTTTAATTTCAGGATAATCTTGTTGCGGTATTGTTTCCACATTATCGTTTTGTATTAGATTGAGGGTGTCAACTACAAGCGCGCTTCCAATATGCATTAATTTGTCATGAAGTTCTCCAGCCGTTTCTGATTTCGAGATTTCGACCTCTTTTTGCAGTATCATTTCACCAGTATCAATTTTTTCATCAATAAAAAATGTAGAAACACCTGTTTTTGTTTCACCATTTATGATAGCCCAATTTATGGGAGCTGCACCTCTATAATTTGGTAGAAGTGAGGCGTGCAAGTTAAATGTACCATACTCTGGCATTTGCCAAACCGCTTTTGGCAACATCCTAAATGCAACAACCACTTGTAAATTAGCATTAAGTGCTTCTAATTGTGCTATAAAATTCTCGTTTTTGAGATTGGTTGGTTGCAGGACTATAAGGCCTTTAGATAAGGCATAGCTTTTTACTGCAGATTGATTTAATTGTCTCCCGCGACCTGCTGGTTTATCTGGCGCTGTAATAACACCGACAACATTAAAGCCACTAGATAATATGGCATCTAATGTACTTACAGCAAATTCAGGTGTTCCCATAAATACTATTCGTAAATCTTTCTTCATATTAATTTATAGGTATTATGATTAGTTAAAGTAATTGCTTCTCTTTCGAGTAACAATTTAAGTGTATAAGTTAACTCTTCCTCTTTCAATGAAGACTTCTCTTGTAACTCTCTGGATGATAAATCATTTTGCTGTAAAAGCGAAATTACAATTTCAATAGCATTTGTTTGAGAATCTCCATTGAACTTTTTTGATTTGTCAATGCAAACGGAACAGATTCCACAAACTTCAGCGTCTGTTTCTCCAAAATAACGCAGTAAATGTTGACTTTTACAAGTCCATTCATCTGAGATGTAACTTATAATATCATTTATTTGATTCACCTTTTGCTTGTTTTGAATTTCAATAGTATTTGCAATTCTATTGATAGTTTTATCATCTTCTCTTGGTTCAATAAAGGTAATTTCAGCATCTGTTTTTTTCAGATTTAGTCCAATGATATTTTCTTTTTCTAACCTTACCAAAGTTTTAATTACTTGGTCTTCAGAAACATTGGCCTTATCGGCAATCAAGAGTGCATTTATTTTAACCAACTGATCAAAAATGCCTCCATAAGTGCGAAGCAATGACTTTATGATAATACTGATTTCTCGATTTTTTTCTAAATATTGAAATAATTCATTGCTAGATACTAAAACTTGAACGGTTGATCGTCTTTTGAAATGCTGTGTTAAACTCAGCACACTGCTTCTGTCTAATGCTAAAATGGCATTATATGCTAAAATGGTGTTGAAATCATAAGTTTTACAAAAGGTGTTAAAGCTAAAACTGTACGTGGTATAAGCGCCTTCACCATAAGAGATTTGAAAATAGTTGCATAATTTTCTGTAAACCAGTTTAATAAAGTCGACATCTGGTAAAACACTTAAAAACTGATTTTTAACCTTATCTTCATCATTCTTGTTTTTTAGTATTACAGCAAACGCTTTGTCTCCATTACGACCTGCTCTTCCAGCTTCCTGAAAATAGCTTTCTAGACTGTCGGGTAAATCAATGTGAATTACGGTTTTCACATCTGGTTTATCTATTCCCATTCCAAAAGCATTGGTTGCAACCATGACTTGTGTACGATTGTTTAACCAATTTGAAAAATGAGCGTCTTTTTCCTTAGTGGATAATCCTCCATGATAATAAGTACTTGTAAAACCAAGGTTGTTTAAGGTATTGCTGATTTCTAAGGTACTTTTTCGGTTTCTAACATATATTATTGAGCTGGATTGGTTTTTCTTCAGGATTTGTTGAATTTTATAAAACTTATCTTCAGTTTCAAAAACCATGTAAGCTAAATTTTCTCTATAAAAAGACTGCTTGAATATTTTCGAATCAATAAAATCCAGTTCTTTTACAATATCACTTATAACTTCTGGTTTCGCTGAGGCAGTCAAAGCTATACAATTCACACTAGGCTGCAATTCTCGTAAAAGCGTGATATTTTTATAAGCAGGGCGAAAGTCGTTTCCCCATTGTGAGATACAATGCGCTTCGTCTACAGCAATGAGATTCACGTTCATTTGTCTTATTCTGTCTTGAATAATGTCTTGTTGCAATCGTTCAGGAGATAAGTACAAAAACTTATAATTGCCGTAAATGCAATTGTCTAAAAGCGTACTAAGCTCATCGTATTTATAAGTGCTCGTTAGGGCAATTGCTTTTATGTTTCGTTCCTTTAGCGCAGCAACCTGATCTTTCATCAAGGCAATTAAGGGAGATACTACTATACAAATACCTTCATTTATTAAAGCAGGAATTTGAAAACAAAGTGATTTTCCACCTCCAGTTGGTAACAGTGCAAAGGTATCGTCACCATTTAATACACAATTGATAATTTCCTCTTGTAAAGGTTTGAAACTTTTATAATTCCAGTATTGCTCTAATATTTTAAGTGGGTGTTGCATTAAGAAGATTTTATACTATTTAAGATAAAATCGGTTCGTTTTTTTACACTTTCAAACGGAACATCTATTAAATGATAACCAAACTTTGAGTATGTATTTATAAGGTGTTGATGAATTTCAATGGCTTGATCAAAACTCTCATAACGTTCACTATCACTAATATAAATCTCTTGCCAAGGCGCTAATATAAAAACTTGATCATACTTGTGATTTTCACAAACATTTATAAAGGTTTCAGGATAGGTATCACCAATAAAATCCATATAAGCCAAAACATCAGGAATTCCTCTATCTAAAAAAACAAGATTGTCTTCTAAATCGTAAGCTTCAAAAAATTGTGCTTTTCGGCCATTTAACAACAACTCACTAAACAACAAAGGCTCTTTTAAAAAAAGCTGATCCACACCATCTTTTCTTGCTTGTAGTGTAATTTGTCTAGAAATTTCTTCCAAACACTTAAAATTTCTTTTGTTAAGTTCATTAATTATAGAGGTTTTTCCTGTTCCGGGACCTCCAGTAATGACAATTCGTTGTGTATTCAAACTTGGCAAGATTTTAGCTGTAAAAATCGTAATTAAAAAGGGAAATAAAAAATATACAAAATGTATATTTGCAAATCTTAAAAAAGCAATGCTATGAGTGATACTCCAAATGCAGAGGAATTTTACAAAAAATTAAAAGTACAATTAGAAGAGACCAATACATGGCCTTCTGAATATTTATATAAGTTTATTGTTTTGACGGAAGAAGTTAAAATTAGACAAATTGAAAACTTATTTGACAATACTGGAGCCGTTATAAACACTACAGAATCTAAAAATGGGAAATACACAAGTGTTTCCATAAATGTGGTGATGAAAGATCCAGATGCTGTTATTGACATGTATATAGAAGTAACAACCAATATTGAAGGTGTTATTTCGTTATAGATACGAGAAGTTTTTGTGTTTTTCAAAATTTAACAAAAGACCTTAGGCATTGTTATTTTTTTTGTATTTTGCACGAGTTAGAACACTTCAATAATTATTAATTCTACACACATTCAAATATTTTGATAGACGAATTAGAGTACAACACAGAGCGTGAGCATTTAATTATACCTGAATATGGCAGACATCTTCAAAAAATGATTAATTACGCTACTTCAAGAGAAACCAAAGAAGAACGCAATAAAGTGGCAAAAGCCATTATATCAGTAATGGGAAATTTGCAACCGCATTTGCGTGACGTTCCAGATTTTCAACATAAATTATGGGATCAGTTGTTTATCATGTCTGATTTTAAATTGGATGCAGATTCCCCATATGAAAAACCATCCAAAGAACTTTTACAAGCTCGTCCTGAGCCTTTAAAATATCCTCAAAATCATCCGAAATACCGCTTTTATGGTAATAATATAAAAACCATGATTGATGTTGCAAATACTTGGGAAGAAGGAGAGTTAAAAGAAGCTTTGGTGTATACCATTGCTAATCACATGAAAAAGTGTTTCTTGAATTGGAATAAAGATACTGTTGAAGATGATGTGATTTTCAATCATTTATATGAGCTTTCCAACGGGAAAATCAATTTAAAAAACAAAGAAGAAGATCTTACAGATTCTTCTAGTTTAATGCGATCAAAAAAGCGTCAAAGCAGTAATAAGAAACCAAGTAACAAGAAGAATAATAGAGGACGCAAGCGTTATTAATCGTTAATATCCATTTCAGATTTAATGAAGACATTTAAAATTGAAGGAGGCCATCAACTCAAAGGAAGCATTCAGCCTCAAGGTGCAAAAAACGAAGCATTACAAATTTTGTGTGCAGTGCTACTTTCACCTGAAAAAATAACAATCAACAACATTCCAGATATTATTGATGTGAACAAACTAATTTCTTTATTAGAGAAGTTAGGAGTAACCGTTAATAAACTAGGAAAAGGTTCATATAGTTTTCAAGCTGATAATGTAAATCTGGCCTATTTAGAATCTGAAGAATTTAGAAAAGATGGAAGCGGTTTACGTGGTTCAATTATGATTGTTGGTCCTTTATTAGCTCGTTTTGGTAAAGGTTATATTCCGAAGCCTGGAGGTGATAAAATAGGACGTAGACGACTTGATACGCATTTTGAAGGATTTATAAAACTTGGTGCAAAATTCCGTTATAATAGAGAAGATCATTTTTATGGAGTTGAAGCTGATAAACTTCATGGTACTTACATGCTGCTTGATGAAGCTTCAGTAACTGGAACTGCCAATATTGTGATGGCTGCTGTTTTGGCAGAAGGCACTACCACAATTTACAATGCAGCTTGCGAACCTTATTTGCAGCAGCTTTGTAAAATGCTTAATAGAATGGGAGCAAACATAAAAGGTGTTGGTTCTAACATGCTAATCATTGAAGGTGTTGATGCTTTAGGTGGCACTGAACATACGATGCTTCCAGATATGATTGAAATTGGTAGCTGGATTGGACTTGCTGCCATGACTAAGAGTGAACTTACTATTAAAAATGTAAGTTGGGACGATTTAGGACAAATTCCTGATGTGTTTAGAAAACTTGGTATTACAGTTGAGCGTCGTGGTGATGATATCTATATTCCTGAGCATAAAAACGGTTACGAAATACAAAACTACATTGATGGCTCCATCCTTACAGTTGCAGATGCACCTTGGCCAGGATTTACACCAGATTTACTAAGTATAGTTTTGGTCATTGCTACCCAAGCAAGAGGTAGTGTATTGGTGCACCAAAAGATGTTTGAAAGCCGCTTGTTTTTTGTGGACAAACTCATAGATATGGGAGCAAAAATTATTTTGTGTGATCCGCATAGAGCTACTGTAATTGGTCATGACTTTGAATCGAACCTGAAAGCAACCACTATGACTTCTCCTGATATTAGAGCAGGAATTTCGTTGTTAATTGCGGCATTATCTGCGCAAGGTACATCTACAATTCATAATATCGAACAAATTGATAGAGGTTACGAAAACATTGACGAGCGCTTACGTGCTATTGGTGCAAAGATTGAGAGGGTATAGGGCTAACTTTTTTTACACATTGATCGGACTAGATTAAATAGCACCATTCTTAAATGTAATATTTTTTTCAGATTGATTTCTATAAATACCGAAAATGAGTTGATTGTCTTTCCAAATTTTAAAACCTAAAGACATGATTTTTTTAAACAACTTGTAATCATATTTATGTCGTGTAAAATTCATTCTTTTTTAATATTAAACCTAACCCGTTAAGCAAGTAATAATCAATACTTAATGTGTATTTGTTTAATTTGAATCAAATAGATATTCACTTCTTTTTTACTGCTTTTTTTCTCGTAATCCTGTAGTTTAAAAACTCTACAAACAGTGAGAATGCAATAGCGAAATACAAATAACCTTTTGGTATGACACCAACTGTATTGCCAAATAATGAGGTTTGAGATAAATGTGCAGCTTCAGTGATAAGCATAAAGCCAATAAGAATTAAAAAGGCGAGACCAAGCATTTGAATACTTGGATGTGTATCAATAAACTTACGAATTGGGTTAGCGAAGGCTATCATGATAATGATGGAGATCACCACAGCAATAATCATAAGCACCAAATTGTGGTTGTGGTTGGTGGATAAACCGTTGGTCATACCAACAGCTGTTAAAATAGAATCGATTGAAAATATAAAATCAATAATCATAATCTGTACAATAGCTTGAGAGAATGATTTTATTTTTTTGCCTTTTACAACATCAGCGTCGTGAGTTGGTGCTTCCATTTTTTCGCGAATCTCCGAAGTACTCTTATAGATTAAGAACAATCCACCACCAAATAGAATTATACTCTGCCAGCTCAAAGCAAGCGTTAACCATGAATTTTCAAATGTAAAGAAGGGCTCACTCAACGACACTAAAAACGACACAAAAAACAACAAAATAATACGTTGTAACATGGCTGCGATCAATCCAATGTTAGTTACTCTGGTTCTTTGGTTTTCAGGAAGTTTGTTGGCTGCAATAGATATAAATACAATATTATCAATCCCCAAAATGACCTCAAGAAAGGTTAGTGTTAACAATGCCATGATGGCATCACTAGTAAGTAAAAAATCTAACATTTATCGCATTAATTTTGCTGTTCCACGTTGTTTTATAGCTTCGCCAACATACGAATATTCAAATGTATACGTCGTATCAGTTGTTTCTAATATCTTCAAATGAATGTCTCTTTGTTCCGCCATGCTTTTTGGGTTAATTGTTTTAAAAACAACTTCGCAGTCATTAATCCAACGCACACTTGACGAATCTGTTTTTCCTTCAAAGGTTTCTATCTGTAAATCTTTGGTTCTTTCAAAACTTGACGTATAAGTAACATCGTTAATAACAATTGTGCTTGTAAATTTACCAACTTGAAAATCAGAGCAATTACGTTCAATTTGATAACAGCTAGTAAAAAGGACTAGGACTAAGCCAATATAAAGAAACCTCATAGTGGGAATTTGTGACAAAGTTACTAAACTAAAAGTTTAATTCTGAAAGTTTTTAAAGCTTCCGTCTTTGTAAAAAATGATAATTCGTTCAATGTCGTCAGAATTTTCTGAATTTGAGATTGTTTTGCTAGGGTTTTGTTTTTCTGAATGTTTTTCTGGCGAATCAGTTTTATTTTCAATTTTCGGAAAAGTGCCTTTACCATTTAATAACCAATATAGGTCAACTTCATCATAGGAGGAAAGGATCTTCAAGATAAACTCTAAACTGGGTTTGTTTCGTCCAGACAGAATATGCGAAATGCTCGAACGTTGTACTCCAATTTTTTCGGAAAATGACGCAGCCGTTTCATTGTAATATGACATTACTTTTTTTAATCTACTTGCGAAATCTTCTTGATTTACCATTGTAAACTTATAAGATGTTTAAACCTGTTACAAAGTTAACATAAAGCAACGATATTTATTGTATAAATGCTAAAATAATATTCTATATGATTTAATTATAACTTTATATTAATATAGTTAAATAACTGAAAATAAAAATAATAATATAAAAATACTAAATAATGGTGTTTAGTTGATAATAAAGATGTTTTTTTGATACTATTTTGTTTACATCAATAGCATTTATGTTTTGTTTTAGTGTTTACAAATGTAAATTAGCAAATGTTTACCTTTGTGTTTTGTAAATTATTATGCAGCTCGAAGAATCCATTAAATTGCTAAAAAGTCATAAGGAGAAATCTCTCTTTCATCGCTACATAAATGCTGATCATATTCAACCATTGCTTAAAAATTTGGGAGCAATTTTTACAGTAAATCAAATCGGTAATTCTGTAAATGCCGAATCTATCTTTTCAATCACTGTTGGTCATGGATCTAAAAAAATATTCATGTGGTCGCAAATGCATGGAAATGAAAGCACAACCACCAAAGCGTTGTTTGATGTTTTAAATATTTTGAAAGAGGAAAATGAGTTTTCAAAAACCATGCTTGAACAATGCACAATAACCATCATTCCTATGTTAAATCCTGATGGAGCTCGTTTTTACACTCGTTTAAACGCAAATGAAGTAGATTTGAATAGAGATGCTCAAAATCAATCACAGCCTGAAATTAAAGCTTTATTTAACGTTTTTAATGCGTTTGAACCTGATTTTTGTTTCAATTTGCATGGACAGCGTACTATTTTTAGTGCAGGAAAATCAAATAAACCTGCAGCAGTTAGTTTCTTAGCTCCAGCACAGGATGTAGAAACTACTGTAACTACTAATAGGAGAAGAGCTATGGAAGTCATTGTAGCAATGAATAATTTGTTGCAAAAAGTTATTCCAAATCAAGTTGGCATTTATGACGATAGCTTTAATTTAAATTGTGTTGGTGACACGTTTCAGAGTAAGAATGTACCAACCATTCTATTTGAAGCTGGGCACTATGATAATGATTACACTAGAGAACAGGTAAGGGAATATATAGGCTTGGCACTGATGCAATCCTTATACTATATCGCAAGCACTACTATTTCGGGTGAATTTTTTAAGCCATATTTTGATATTCCAATGAATGAAAAATTGTGTTTTGATATTATTATTAGAAATGTAAAAATTGATAATGATTCAGAAACCAAAGATATCGCAATTCAGTATCAAGAGATTTTAGTTGAAGGTAAAATCCATTTTAGGCCTATAATTGATTCAATTAGAAATCTGAGCGAATATTTTGGACATTTGGAAATAGATGCTAAGTGTGCATTGGTGCAATGTGAAAATGGAGAACCACTTTTTGAAGGTTACGAAAACGATTTCGTATTGAAAAATAATGAATTATTCGCATTAAATCTTGTAAATAATTAGTCTTTCGTGCATAATTATCAATGATAATGTATTATTTTTGGTTTTTATTTAAGAAAAACGAAAAACTATGGGTAAAATTAAATTGGATGATATAGACAAACAAATTCTTGATATGTTAATTGATAATACAAGAGTTCCGTTTACAGATATTGCTAAAAAATTACTTATTTCAGCGGGAACAGTTCATGTTCGTGTAAAAAAAATGGAAGATTCTGGTATAATAAGAGGATCGTCATTAACACTTGATTATAAAAAGTTAGGATTTTCATTCATAGCATATGTTGGAGTGTATTTGCAAAACACATCTCAAACCCAATTTGTTTTAGAGCGCATTAACGACATTCCAAATGTTACAGTCGCTCATATTACCACAGGAAAGTTCAATATATTCTGTAAGGTAAGAGCTAGAGATACTACACATGCCAAAGAGATAATTTTTAGGTTAGATGATATAGATGGAGTTTATAGAACGGAAACCATGATATCTTTAGAAGAAAGTATCAATGACAAAAAACGACTAATGCATTCTATTTTTAACGACTTTTAATTAAATGAAAGCATCAGATTTAAAACCTAATGAGTACGCGGAATATTATTCGCAGTATATAAAGCAATCCGGAAATGCCAATCTTCTAGATGTTTTAAAAGAAAGTGCACAAGCGTTAAACAGTTTATTTGAAACCATCTCTGATGAAAAAATGAATTATAAATATGCTGAAGACAAGTGGACTATTAAAGATATATTACTACATATAATTGACGCTGAGCGTGTTTTTGCTTACAGAGCCTTGCGATTTGCTAGAGCAGATAAAACCAACTTACCAGGTTTTGAGCATAATGATTATGTTGTTGTAGCCAATGCAAATGGCAGGAGTAAGGCTTCTTTATTAAACGAATATTATGCTCAACGTGAATCAACGATTCAACTTTTTTCAAATTTCACAGATGAAATGTTAATGCAAATTGGAGTAGCTAGTGGTAACCCAATGTCAGTAAGAGCGTTAGGATTTGTGACTGCTGGTCATGAAACACATCACTGTAATATTATAAAAGAAAGATATCTTTAAGTCTACAATTTGTAGTATTCAAAAGCGTCAAGAATGAGTTTATTCTCAACAATACAATCAATTTTAGGATAAGCTATGTCGTTTAGTAATACAAAATTGATATTTCCATGCGAATTCTTTTTATCGAATTTTAGCAAATTTATGATGTCTTGGTAATCATTTTTATCAAATTCAACTTTACCAAACAAATCAATCATAGTCGCCTTTACATCTCTCAATTTTTGTTCTGGAAAACCTAGTTGTTTGTTAGAGATATAAGTAGCCAAAATCATACCGATAGCAATAGCTTCGCCATGCAAAAGCGTTGTTTTATTAGCTTTTTCCAAGAATAAACTTTCAATCGCATGACCTATAGTATGACCATAGTTGAGCGTTTTTCTTAGACCATTTTCACGAGGGTCTTCAGTAACTACATTGTTTTTAATGATTACTGATTCGTAAATTAATTCATCTAAATTGTTCAAAGTTAGGTTAGATAAATCTCTGAGTCTATTCCAATAATCTTCATTTTGAATGAGACCATGCTTTAACATTTCGGCATAACCAGAACGCAATTCGTTTGCAGGAAGTGTATCTAAATAAGAAATATCTATCAAAACCATTGCACCAGTGTTAATAACACCAATTTGGTTTTTAAGAGCACCTAAATCGACTCCAGTTTTTCCACCAACAGAAGCATCGACCATTGATAACAATGTTGTAGGTACATTAATATATTGAATACCACGCTTAAAAGTTGACGCTACAAAGGCTCCTAAATCTGTAACAACGCCACCACCAAGGTTTATCATTAAAGATTTTCGATCTGCATCGAGTTCAGACAAAGCATTCCAAACACCAACACAAGTGTCAATTGTTTTGTGTTCTTCGCCATTTTCAATCTCAATAATTTCAATGTCGAGATCAGTTTCTATGCTACTGATCAACTTTGGTAAACAAGCTTCATGCGTATTACTATCAACTAAAATAAAAAGCTTGGAGAAGTTTTTATCTGCTATATAAGCATTTAAATTTGGATAACAATTCGTGTTAAAATGTATGCTGTAGTGTCCTGATTCAATAGATTTCATGAAAAATATAGATCGCTATTTTGCTGTGAAAATAAGTAGAATTTTATTAAAAAAGTATCTAAGTAATAAATATATTTGTTTATAATCTTTTTACCTCATGGCTACAGATAGAATATTTGAAAACACTGAAATTGCCTTTCAATTAAAGAGCGATTCTGAGTTAGAACGCGCTTATTTTTTATTTAAAATGATTTCACATCAACCTTTGGTTAGAATTGGGACTGCTGCTACTAATTTTGCTTTAAAAGCCCATTTGCCAGTGGAAGGCTTAATTAGATCGACAGTATTTGATCATTTTTGTGGAGGTGTTAACGAAAAAGATTGTTTATCGGTGGTAGAAAATATGTATAATAAAGGTGTTTCCAGTGTCTTGGATTTTTCTGTTGAAGGAAAAGAAGATGAAAAAGAATTTGATGCAGCCATGGAAAAAACTTGCGAACTTGTTGAGTTTGCGCATAAGCAGGATTCCATGCCAATTGCAGTGTTTAAACCAACAGGTTTTGGTCGTTTACGCTTATTTGAAAAAAAGGGTAATGGATTGGTGCTAAATACACAAGATCAAGAAGAATGGAATAGAGTAGTAGCTCGATTTGATAAGGTTTGTAAATTAGGAAAAGAAAAAGATGTTGAAATACTTATTGATGCAGAAGAAAGTTGGATGCAAGATGCCGCTGATGATTTAGTAGAGGAAATGATGTTTCGTTACAATAAGGAAGTTCCAATAGTATACAATACACTACAATTGTATCGTTGGGATAGGTTAGATTATTTAAAGCAAATACACCAGCGAGCACAAGAAAAAGGGTTTAAACTAGGTTTTAAAATTGTACGTGGTGCTTACATGGAAAAAGAAAGAGATCGCGCTGAAGAAAAAGGTTATGTATCACCAATTTGCGAGAATAAGGCAACTACAGATAATAACTTTAATGAAACACTTAAATACATTCTTCAACATTTAGACGATATTTCACTCTTTATTGGTACACATAACGAGGAAAGTTCCTATTTGGCTATGGAATTGATGGATAAGTATGGTATCTCAAAAAGTGATAATAGAGTTTGGTTTGGACAACTTTATGGAATGAGTGATCACATTAGTTTTAATTTAGCAAATCATGGTTATAATGTTGCTAAATACGTTCCATTTGGACCAGTTAAAGATGTGATGCCTTATTTGATTAGACGTGCTGAAGAAAACACTTCAGTGGCAGGGCAAACCAATAGAGAATTAAACTTGCTTAAAACGGAAAAGAAAAGAAGAAAGGTATAGTTTAACTAAACTGATACCATTTCTTTTTTGCCTTTGGATTGCCTCCATAACCGTAACCATAACCTTTATTTTGAACAACTCCGTTTAAAAGAACAGTCATGTTTTTTAGCCTACCTTCATCATATAATGTTTGAGCAGTTTGTAATTCTTTGGCAACAATATTATTAGCACTTACAACATAAATAAACATATCCGCATTATTTGAAATTAATAATGTGTCAGTAACTATACCTACAGCTGCAGTATCAACAATAATATAATCATATTGCTTTTTCATTTCAGAGAAAAGTAAGCTTACTCTTTTATTCATTAATAACTCTGCTGGGTTCGGTGGAATTGTACCTGATGGAATTATATCTAAATATTTATTATTTTCTTGCTTTATAATTATATCGTTTGATTGCAATTCAGGATCGGAAATATAATCAGATAAACCTTTTTTACCACTATTCTTTATGTTTAAATATTTTAAAATTTTAGGAACTCGAATATCAGTTTCTATTAATAATACCTTTTTTTCAGAATAAGAAAGTGAACAAGCCAGATTTATTGAGGTATGAGATTTTCCTTCTTGACTTGTAGTGGACGTTATAAATATTGTGTTCGAACTATTTTTATTACTGTTCAACATAAAATCAATATTAGAACGTAAAATTCTAAATGCCTCAGCTTTTGGTGAATAATCTACTTTGCTAATTACAGGATTAGATGCTTTTCCTTTAGGAATATCACCTATATATGGAATACTTAAAATTTTAGTTAGATCGTTTTTATTTTTTATTTTAGTATCCATTAAATTGTAAAAATAAATGATGATTATAGGCATCAATAGACTAAAAACAAGAGCGGCTAAATATAAAATTTCTTTTTTAGGCCAAATAGGTTGATATTTAGCATAGGCTGAATCTATAATAATGGCGTTAGGAGATGTGACACCATTGGTGATGGCTGATTCTTCTCTTTTTTCCAATAAGTAAAGGTATAATGATTCCTTGATACTTTGCTGTCTCTGCAAATCTCTAAATTGGCGCTCCTTTTTTGGAGCAGAATAAATTTGTGAGGTAATTCTTGAGTTTTGTTTGTTTAGAGCATCAAGTTTGATTTGACTTGAAGATTTGGAGTTTTCCAAACTTGATATTAAACTTTGTTTGAGGCTTGATATTTGAGCATTTAAATTTATTACGACTGGATTTATTTCACTTGATGATTTTAATATTCTGTCTCGTTGAATGACTAAATCATTATGTTTTTTAGTTAATTCATTTATTGAATTATCAGAAAAGGACATATTGGCTGGAATTAAGTCACTGCTAGAATTATTCTCTTGAAGATATTCATTCATATAATCAATTAGTTGTAATTGAGTAGATGTGCTAATTTGTTCAGATTCAATTTCTCTTTCACTTTGAAGAAATATACTTGATTGACCAGCTAAGTCAGTTAACCTGTTGTCTTTTTTAACGGTTTCTGCAGTAAGATCAACTTCCGATAGTTCTCCAGATATGATCTGTAGGCGACTATTTATAAAGTCAGAAGTCAATTTAACAACTTGATTTTTGTTGTCTATAACATAAGCATTATATTCCTTGGTCAATTCATTAATAATATCAATACCCTTTTCCTTCAGGCCATCATTTAAAGAAATTTTGACGACACTTGAATTTAATCCTGCAGGTGTAATTTTAATTTTTGAATTATAATAATCAGTTATTGTATTTATGTTAGATATTTTTACTTTAATATCTTTTCCAACTTGCATTTCTTTTTGTTCAAAATTTGGCGTAAAAATTACATCTCCAATTGATGTTGAAATTTTGTCCCCAAAATTATGTTTTTGATTAGTGTCTTTAAAAGTAAATTCTGATTTGGAATCAATATGTACTGTAATAATCGTATCAACATCTCTATGAATAGTGTCATTAGATAGAAAATTAATAGTAAGTGGCGGATTTTTGTAAATCTCTAATGATTTAATTTTTCCTTGAATATAATATTGAACATTTAAATTTAAATTACTGACAACATTATAAATAAGGGATTTTGACTTTAAAACCTGTACCTCATCGTCTACACTATTAAAATTTTTTTTAAAAAGACCAAAGTCATTGACCATGTTCATTTCTTTTAATATGCTTTTATCCCTGTCGTTATCTGCTATTTTTATTGTTGAAATTATTTCATATTTATTATCGGCATATCTTAAATAGATAAATATTGAACTAAAAAAAACTAAAAAACTTAATAAAAACCAAGATTTTTTCTTAATGTATTTTTCAACTGATTCTATAAACTTATCCTTGTCGCTTTGTTGATTCTTCATTGAGGTTTTTATTTAATTAATATTGCTGCAATTGTCGCTAATGTTGCAACTGCCGAAATAATAATACCGTTGTTAGGATTATAAGATGATTGCCTAATTTTTGTGCTATTTGGTTCGATATAGATAACATCATTTTGAGATAAGTAGTAATTTGGAGAATTTAAAATATTTACTGAATTAAGGTTAAGTTTTGCATAGCGCTTTCTTCCATCTACCTCTCTTATTAATAAAATATTATTTCTTTTCCCGTAAATTGTTAAATCTCCCGCAAGGCCCAAAGCATCGCTTAACGAGATTCTTTCGTTTTGAACTGTAAAACTTCCAGGAGAATTAACTTCACCAAGGACTGTAATGGTAAAATTGATTAAACGGACATTTACAATTGGATCTTTTATATAAGCTGAAAGCTTGGTTTTAAGCAATTCGGTAGTTTCTACCCTAGATAGACCTTGTATTTTTAGAGTGCCTAAAATAGGAAATTCTATATTGCCATTTTTATCAATTAAATAAGTTTGCACTCTTAAATTATTATTAAGAATTAATGAGTTATTCCCAATATTTTGTGCTACAGGAGTTAATAAGAAAGGCGCAACTGCCTCAGGATCTTGAGCAGATATGTCAATAGTTATTATATCTGCAGGTTTAAATTTAATTTCATAATTATTGGTAAAATCCAATTCAGAGGTCAAAGGTTCGTCTTGAAAATATACAATGTCTTGTTTGCTTGCACAAGAGTTAAATAATATGATTGATAAAATTATTAGATTCCTTTGTAATTTATAAATTGTAGATATTGATTTCATGATTTGTGTGAGTTAATTATTTTTTAAGGTGTCTAAAACCTCAAATTTAGAATTTTTTGAAATGTACTCTGGGACTAATTCTTTTATTATTGAAACGATTTCTAGATTTGATGTTTCACTATTTACTTTACATAAGTTTATAATTGTCGATTCTATTTTTTTAATATCAAAAGGTTTGGTTCTGGCTATCATTATCTTTTCGTTATAGGTGTTTACTGTATTTTCACCGTCTGCCAATAATTCCTCGTAAATTTTTTCACCTGGACGCAAACCAGTAATTTTTATTTCGATATCTTCCGGATACCTTAAACCTGAAAGGATAATCATATTTTTAGCTAAATCAAATATTTTCACAGATTTACCCATGTCAAAAACAAAAATTTCGCCACCATTTCCCATGGTTGCAGCTTCTAAAACAAGCTGACAGGCTTCTGGGATTGTCATAAAATAACGTGTAATGTCCTTATGAGTAACAGTCAATGGGCCACCACGTTCAATTTGATTCTTAAATAAAGGGATTACAGAACCATTTGATCCAAGAACATTGCCAAATCTTGTAGTAATAAACTTTGTTTTTCCTTTTCCTCTTAAGCAACTTACATACAGTTCTGCAATACGTTTTGATGCTCCCATAACATTTGTAGGGTTAACTGCTTTATCAGTAGAAATCAAAACAAACTTATCAACACTATGAA
>Ga0098073_1000060_pt1 | contig 45034 bp, 42 predicted proteins | sample 31_taG_FD_75060 | JGI IMG/M metagenome (GOLD analysis project Ga0098073, IMG submission 75060) | Marine viral communities from the Gulf of Mexico - 31_GoM_OMZ_CsCl metaG | ecosystem: Environmental > Aquatic > Marine > Oceanic | place: Gulf of Mexico | collected 2015-07-12
CTTTGTTCAGAACCTTCAGGCGGTTCTTCATCCATTTCACGTCAATGGCGACGGCCACGAGCATGATGGTGCCCAGCACAAGTTCACTTGCGCCGGTGCGCAGGCCCATGCGGATCAGCGCGTTGGAGACGAGCACGACGATCATCGTCCCGATCACCGCCTTGGCCACAGACCCACGCCCGCCGCCGAGGCTGTTTCCGCCCAGAACCGCAGCAGTCAGGATAATGATCTCTAGACCCACGCCAACGGTGCCGCTGGTGCTGCCGAGTCGAGAGGCATAGAACAGTGAACCTGCCGCTGTGAATACCCCGCTAAAAATGTAAGTTTGCGCAACGATCCGCTTGACCGGCAAACCGATGTTGTAGGCGGAGCGGCGAGAGCCACCAACGGCGCTCAGATGCCAGCCGAACCGAAGCCGAGTCATCAGAATATGCGTGGCCACCGCCGCGACGGCTGCGACCACCAAGCTGAATGGCACGTTAAGGATATTGGCAGCGCCGAGAAAGTCCCAAGCAGGCACCGGCGTAGCGGAGTAGGCCGCCGCGAGGCTGTATTTGAGCGACAAGAGTTCAACAATTGCGCGTACGAGGATGAGAGTCACGAGCGTGGTCAAAAAGGCCCGAAGCCGCAGATACCCCACCAAGAACCCGTTCACCGCACCGACCAACCCGCCGAGCAGCAGGATTGCAGGGATGACGACAATCAGCGGTAGGCCAAGCGCATTGACCAAGTATAACGCGCCGAAATTGCACAGAGCGAAGTTCGATCCCACACTCAGGTCGATACCGCCTGCCTTGAGTACCAGCGTCATTCCAATAGCGATGAACAGGTATTCGCCGAGGACACGCGCCAAGATCGCCAGGCTGCCTGGAGACAGAATGCCCGGCAGAATGACCGAGAAGATGGCTACGGCGATGCCCAAAAAAATGATGGGGATAGCGTTATCAATCCAGTTCTTCGACAGGATTTCCCCGACAACGTGATCCGGGATCAGGCGGTACCGCCAACGCGTTATTGTCTCACTGGCGCTCATGCGGTGCTCCAAGTTCTCTGCGGCATACGATTGTCAGCCGGTTGCGGAATGATGGTTACGTGGTGTGACCTGCTTGATTGATTCGGCTGGTATGCGGGACTCCGACAACCCAGTGTGTTTCGCATTTTTAAAATCTTTGGGGGACAAGCCCCAGACATAGCAGCGAAATCCGGTGATCGATGCCGGACGAGGAGCCGGACTGCGTGGCGGAACGATACCGCTAGCCCAGCCGTTCTGGCGTGGTCGGGTCCCGAGAGCCCCGGCGGTGTAGAGTGCAGGTCCGGATTGAAAGTGCCGAAGATGTTCATCTGTTCTTCCTCAGAATGCGGGTTCGGGCCGGCGACGGTGGCCGGCCCGGGCTGGGTTAACCACCCTGTCGGATCTGTTCGATGGTCCAGCAGGAGGTATCGGAAACGGTTTCCGGGGTCAGAAGCTGGTTGTCGGTATACAAGCCGAAAGGTTGCGAACCAGGTTCGGGATTGACCTGGAGAAGCATTTCGACGGCGGAGGCGAGTTGTCTCGCTTGATCGCGGGTGTCGACCTTTGTGTACGAGGCGAACATGCCATTGCGAATGTTTTCACAACCAGATGTCTGGTTACCGCCACCTTCGGTAATCACTATCACTTGGTCTTCCATACCGGCTTCACGAATAGCCGCCGCGGCGCCAATATCCTGATTGTCCCAAAGGCCGACAAAGGCGCAGAGATCCTGGTGCTGTCTCAGAAGAGTGGAGGCGATGGAATGCGCTTTCGTGGCATCCCAATCAGCAGCCTGGTTGGCGACGATGGTGATTTCGGGGTAGTCCGCCAGGGTGTCTTCGATTCCCGCGACGCCAAGTAGACTAGGCGGGCTGGTCACGGGTCCCTGAAGAATCGCTACCTTGCCTGAGGTTCCCTCGCCGCATAGGCGAACTGCCTCCATAGCCTCGGCTGCGCCAACTGCATACCAGTCGCCGCCGATGAATGCATCGGAATTGACCGGCGTCTTTAGGTTCATCTGGATCACGTTGATCCCGGCCTGCATCGCGCGCTGGACAAGTTTGGTATATGCATGCATGTCATTGTTCTGGAAGATCAGGATGTCGGGCTCTTCCGCGATGAACTGCTCAAGGGCTTGCGCGCCGGCGTCGATACTCCAGTTGGGGTCGCGGACCTGAAAGTCGTATCCCAGACGTTCGGCGCTATGTTCCATCGCCGCGATCCAGCCTTGGGTCAGATCGTACATTCCGATCGGAACGAAGGCGACGACCTTGTCCTCGAACGACGACGTGTAAAGATCGTAGAGCCCGTCATCCGGCCGTTCGGCGAGCGCGGGGCTCAGCAGACCCATTGTACCGGCTACGAAAGCCGCAATTCCTAGAATTGATTTCTTGTTTCCGAGTTTCATGGTTTTTCCTCCCTTTGGTTCCGGAATCTTCTCGTGGTTTGTCAGATGTCACCCTGCTGGGACGTCTGTTCGTCCCGCGGGTTCAGTATCGAGTCGACGATGATCGCCGCGAGCAGGATGACCGCCTTCAAGATGCTTTGAACGGAATAGCTGATGTTCATGATCGTCATCCCGTTCAGCAGCAGACCGATCAGGATCGTGCCGGATAGAACGTTGCGGATGCTGCCTTTGCCACCGGAAAGGCCAATGCCGCCGATGACCACCACGAGGATGATATCGTAGATCATGGTCGAGTTGGCCAGCTTGGTGTTCACCGTCGACACGGTCGTGGTCATGATCAAGCCGGCAAAAAAGGCAACCGCGGCGGAGATCGTGTACATCAACAGGGTCATCGGCCGGTTGGCGATGCCGTTGTTTCGCGCTGCAGTGTAATTGTCGCCGATAGCATAGACAAATGCACCGTAGCGGGTGAAGCGGAGCGCCACATAGGCGATGCAGGCAAGAACCAGGAAAAGGATCACCGGCATTGGAACGACCCCAGCGAGCCGGCCCGCCCCGAGCGTCCCCAAGAATCCCAAGTCTACGGTGATGAAGAGCGTGTCGGATTCCACAAGTGCAAAGCGGCCAAGCCCGGCTATGACTATCGCCATGGCAAGCGTCGCGAAGATTGCCGGAATCTCCACATAGGAGACCAGAAATCCGTTGAACGCACCGATGGCCAATGCCAGTAGCAGGCCAAGCGCCAACGCCGGGAGGATCGACATTCCGTCCAGATACATCGAGAAGCTCCAGCCAACGGAATATACCATGACGGCAACCATCGTCAGGTCGATGCCGCGCCCGATGATCACTACGGACATGCCTATTGCGAGAATGCCGAGTATCGAAACGTTTTGCAGGAGTGACAGAAGGTTCGAGATCTGAAGAAAACTGTCAAGGGTGATTGAAAACAGGATAAACAGGATGGCGGAAATTATCAGAACCATCTGTTCCTGATTCAGTGATCCACCTTTTAAAACCTGCTGCATTAAGTATTCCTCCCTTGGCGGCGGTGCCGTTTTATTGCTCGAACTGGGTTTTGGTTCACGTGGCGGTCGGCCTAAGTCCCAATTCTTCCATTGTCGCGATGTAAGCCCCGACACCCGATTTCAGATCGTACGTCGGAGTGAATTCGAGGTCGGTTCGGGCACGGGAATTGTCCAGCACACCCGCATAACGGACGCCCGCATTAAAAAAATCCAGGCCGGGCCCGATCGTGAAATCTACACCCGGGACATGGGTGCGCGTCGCCTCCGCGAATTCCTCCAGCGTGACCCCGGTGCCGGAGGAAATGTTATACTCCGTATATCCGGGCTTTTCGTGCTCGAGCGCAGCAACGCAAGATCGTCCGACATCGCCGACATAGATAATGTCGTCGCGCTCGTCGCCGCCCTGCGGTATCTCCAGTGGGACGCCCAGCATCCCGTTCTCAATGATCCGTGACAGGATGCCCATAGGCCCATGCCGGACCAGCTTGCCAGGGCCGTAGATGGTGGCGAAGCGCAGGGCAACAAACTCGAGCCCAAGTTCGACAAAGTTGCGACCCATCAACTCGCCCGCGAGTTTGGTCACATCGTAAACGCTGTGCGCCTCGAGCGGATGCGCCTCGGTTACCGGCTTGTAGGTCGGATAGGCGTGCTCGCCCAGGATATTGCCGTACACCGCCCTCGAACTTGTATAGACGAAACGCTTCACCCCTGCATTGTGAGCCGCATCCATCAGCTGGACCGCGCCGAGACCGTTGACCGTGAAGCCTTTGAGTGGGTCTTCCTGCAGGCCCGAGATAAGCGCAGCCATGTGGATGACCCCATCCACTTTGTGCCGGGTCATCAGTTCGGCCATCGCAGCGCGATCCATGATGTCGATGTTATGCAGCTCCACCTCACCCGCGACCGAGCCGAGCAGCGACATGTCCTCCTGGCGGTCGACAACGACGACAGAATGGCCCCGGCCGACAAGTTCTCTCGTCACGAATGCGCCGTTAACTCCTAGTCCCCCGGTCACCAGTACTTTCATCTAGTGTCTCCTCAGCACTGCGTGCGTGGTATTCATTTCGCCTGCGCTTTAGCCCGGCCGACCGGCTGTCGGCACGTTGGACTTGCTCGCAAGTCATGCTGTTTGCGTCGCAATCCGGAGCTGCTGTGTTCAGTGTGCATTTGAACACGGTTTCCCGGCCCGGTTGCCCCCATGTATATCTCAAATCACATGAATCAGGATTCTGACGGGGTAGCCTTGGGCCATGGCAGGTCCGTTTTGGAGAAACTCGACCAGCCAGGAATCGACGCTAGCGTTATGCGGTCAGACGGTGCGCCCGGGTTTGCATACCGCGAGCTTTTTCGAGGGTATCCTTGACCATATCCATTTTTCTCCTCCCTTGCTTCCGCGCATTTCGCGCTATCTCATTATCCGTGCGACAAGATTTCCAGCCATAGGCATTATTAGTCAACGCATTCAGTTGTGCGGACACTTGCTTTCCACATATGTGAAATTCTCGGACTCCGTGTTGTCGCTTGCGATCAAGCCTCCATCGTCCCGGTAGGTCTACTACCGCATCGGGGCCAGAACTGTCCTTAATAGCGCCCAGAAATTACATAGATGTCTAATATCAAGATCGCGTATATTCATAAGCATATACCTATTGATTCCACTGCACTTGGATAGGTGGTTTACAATTGCCTGCATCTTCCGATTCTGGGGTCGTGCGCCCCGGTGAAGAAAGCGTCTGTCTTGCTCAACACCCGCCGTCCGCACTGCGGAGCAAGTGGGACGTATTCCCAGCGTGCCACGCGGCTCGACATTGACAAAAAGGTTAGATGTCTAATATTGATAGGCATTATTGCATATTGGCTCACGCGTACGGCGCCGACCGGGGTGTGGTGGAGAGGTCGGGGATGGCGAAAGGTCTGGTCAAGTCCGCGGAGCGAGTATTCCTCATTTTGGAGTTCTTCGCGGAGACGCGGCAGCCATGTCGACTGAGCGAAATCGCGACCAACCTGGGCCTACCCGTTTCGAGCGTCAGCATGTTACTTCAGTGCATGGTAGAAAAGGGGTACATGGACTTTGACAGCAAGACCTATGGTTACATGCCAAGCGGCCGGATTGGGCATCTGACCTCTTGGATCGGTGCGGGCAACTATGAGCAGCATCTGGTGCTAGACGAGATGTGGCGGCTTCGGGAAGCCACGCAGGAATCCGTCGTTCTGGCCACACCGATCGGCATTTATCTTGAATACGTGGAAACAGTGCAAGGCTCGGAAAGCATCCGGATGAAACGTGGCACGCGGCGCTTGTTGGTGCAGACCGGCACTGGTTGGTTATTCCTGTCGCGAATAAGCGAAGACGAAGCTCTGTCGATCTACCGGCAGACCGTGGCTGCCGAGTTGTTGGATCGCAGTAGGTTCAGTGAAACCCAGTTTCTTCAGAAACTCGCCAGCCATCGCGACACGGACCTGTCGTTCGTACATGCGCGAGAACTGGTATCTCCGACTGCGCATTGGGGAGCCGCCATGCTTTCAATGCTCATTCCGGTTCCGCCAGGTCACCGAAAACTCGCAATTGGTGCACATGGGCTCTCCGAAAGGCTGACCGAAAAACGAGATCAAATCTCGGCGGAACTAGCCCGGATTTCACAAAACCTCTCGGACCACGTCCAACAGCCACACTGACGAAGGGGACTAGCGCGCCGAGACTTTGGTCCGTCCGCCCCCAAAAGAGGGCGGACCGTTCGATCGTCGTTAGAGTTCATACGGGATCTGGACAGGACCCTTGGTCTTGTTAATCTTGCCCGAGTCTGCCTCGTAGAAATTCTGAAGGAAGTCACCGACGCGGTGATCGCGGAAGATGATCCCGACGACCGGCTCTTCGCCGGTATGCTCGACGTGAATTTCGTAGGGGCGAACGAAATCGATGTAACCCGGCTCGACGTCATGCTCCCCCAGTACCTTCAGATCCGCCTGTTCTTCGCTGCTGCCGTCATCCGCGCGCTCATAGCGGATAACTCTCTCTTTCCCTCTGAGCACGCCGTACATCGTCCAGACGTGGCCGTGATCGTGAACGGGGGTGCTTTCTCCAGGTTTTTTTAGAAGCGAATTCAGAACGAAACCGTAATCAGGATCTTCGTAGAACAGGAGGTTTTCAATATACCCGCGTTCCGGTTCGTTCCGGAATGGCCAAGTCTTGGAAACCTCGCGCAATTCCTCATCCTGAAGCAGTTTTTCGAGATGGGGCTGAATTTCCTTGAAACGCTCCTCTGGCGTGTCGACGCGTGAATAGATATCGCGAACTTCGCGAATGAAATCTTCTGCAGCTGGCAACATGGGTGTGCTCCTCCTATTAGATCAAGACCGGTGGCGGAAGGGGTTCCGATATCGCCAACCGCCCAAGGCAAGAGTATTTTCGCGACCTGCTCCAAACAACACTCATCACGTCGGCCGCAGGAGTTTACACATACGTGAAAAGCCTACGGGCTAACGGGTGACCCGTAAGCCGGGACAGGCCATCATTGCATCACGAAGGGATTCTTGGTTTCCGCCTCGTAGGAGAGCCAGACCGATTTGGTTTCCAGGTATTGCTCAATCGCCTCGATCCCGTTCTCGCGTCCGAAACCGGATTTCTTGACCCCGCCGAAGGGCATCATCACGCTAGCCGCCCGGTAGGTATTGACCCAGACCGTTCCCGCGCGGAGCCGTCGCGGCGCCACCGTCGCGCGCTTGATGCTGGAGGTCCAGACGCCAGCGGCCAAGCCGTATTCAGTATCGTTGGCAATGGCATAGGCCTCCTCGTCTTCCGAGAACGGGATAACCGAGACTACGGGACCGAAGACCTCCTCCTGCGCGATGCGCATGTCGTTGCGAACATCTGCGAAGACTGTTGGTTCGATGAACCACCCGTTGCCGCACTCGGGTCGGACTGCTGGGCCACCGCCGAGAGCACAGCGGGCGCCCTCCTCCTTAGCGATGTCGATGTAAGACAGGATGCGGTCGAACTGCGCTTGTGTCGTCACTGGACCGACTTGGGTCGTCAGCTCCATCGGATTTCCCATCTGCGCGGTTTTGGCCGAAGTGACGAACCGTTCCAGATAGGCGTCATAGATGCTCTCATGGACCAACAGCCGCGACCCGGCGATGCAGGTCTGTCCGGTGGCGGCAAAGATCCCGGCGATCCCGCCTGAGATTGCAGCCGCAAGATCGGCGTCTGGGAACACGATCTGAGCGGATTTCCCACCAAGTTCCAAGGTTAGCCGTTTGAAGTCGGCGGACGCATTTTCCATGATCTTGCGTCCGGCGCCCTCGCCCCCGGTGAAGGCGACCTTGGCTACTTTTGGGTGGCTGGTCAACGGATCGCCAACCTCCTTGCCGAAGCCGGTAACCACGTTGAAGACCCCCTCTGGGAAGCCAGCCTCACGCACGAGTGCCGCGAATTCCAGGGCGGAGGCCGAGGTGTATTCCGACGGTTTCAGCACAAAAGTACAGCCTGCCGCCAGCGCTGGGGCCAATTTCCACATCATTAGCATGAGTGGGGAGTTCCAAGGAACGATAGCGGCAACGACCCCCACAGGTTCTCGTAGTGTGTAGGTGAACATGTCCGGCCGGTCGATCGGCACGACTGACCCGGTTATCTTGTCTGCGAGGCCAGCATAAAAGTATAGCCATTGTGGCAGAAAACTGACTTGCCCGCGGACCTCCGCCAACAACTTGCCGTTGTCGCGCACTTCCACAGTCGCCAATTTGTCCGCATCGCGCTGCACTAGCTCCGCCAGTTTGCGCATCAACGCGCCGCGCTGCGTCGGCGGCATCTGCCCCCAGGGCCCGGAATAGAGCGCGTCATGCGCCGCATCCACGGCGGCGTCGACATCCCGCGCATCGCACTTCGGGATGTTGGCCCAAGGCTCTCCGGTATAGGGGTTATGACTTTCAAAGGTTTCCTCCGTGGCGCTGTCGTGCCACTCGTTGCCGATAAATATTTGATACTTTTTCAGGTCGTTTTCCATGTAGAGCCTCTCCCTCTTGTCGGTTATTACATCGGGACCGGAAGCTGGTGCGCTCGAGACACTCGATCGCCGTTCCACGTCCTCGGAGCCGTCGCCCTAGAGCTTCGACGGCAGATAGGTCGTCAGGCCCGGCACCACAGCAAGAATGATCATTCCAAGTATGAACAGGGCAACGAACGGCCAAGCGGCAGCGAACACGGTGGAAAGCGATCCCTCGCTCCAGGCGCTTTTCAGGGCGAATAGTGTGTAGCCGAATGGCGGGGTGATCCCTCCAACCGTGATGTTCACCAGGAACAGAAGCCAGAACCAGATCGGGTCGTAGCCGAAGCTATCTATGATCGGTAGGTAGATCGGAATGACAATCAACATCAGCGCGATCTGGTCAATAAACATGCACAGGATGAAGGGAAGAACCATCAGGAGCACCAGCATAAGCCAAGGGGAGACATCCAGTCCCACGATCCACGCGGTGAGCGCCGAGGCACCACCGGAAAAGGCCAAAAGCTGACTGAACAACTTCGAACTGGCCATGATGATTAGGATCATCGCCGAAATTTTCACCGACCCGCCTAGCGACTCGAGGACCATCTGAAATGAAAGGTTGCGATAGATCGCGGCTGTCATAAGCGCGCCAAGAACGCCCATCGCACCGGCCTCCGTCGGAGTGGCGACCCCTGCCAAGATCAGCCCCATGACGGAGACGATGATAATCGTGAACGGCAAGAGACGTGCAACGGCGATCAGGGCGTCCTTGAACTCAACCCGGCGTGTTGCTTCCTCATTCTGCGGTGCCAGCGACGGATTGCGCCAGATCCGCAGGAAGACATAGGCCGCGAACAACCCTGCGAAGATCAGGCCGGGGATGATCCCCGCGATCAGCAACCCGGCGATGGACACCCCGGCCAGCGTGCCGATGATGATGACGAGCACGCTGGGCGGGATTAGAGGTGCGAGGCTGGCGCCGGCCAGGATCGTGCCGACCGACAGCCGCGCGTCATATCCGCGCGCGATCATTCCTGGCAGAAGCGAGCGACCCAACATAGCCGCCACGCCCATTGCCGCGCCGGAGAGGGTGCTGAAGACAGTCGCAAGAACGATGGAGAGTACATACTGGCGTCCGGGTACCCGGCCAATCAGCGTGTCTATCGACTGAAACAACACATCGACCGCGCGGCTTCGGAACAGGAGTTCCCCCATTAGGATGAATAGCGGGATTGTCACCAGGGTGGAGTTCGTGGCGGTCTCGTAGAAGCTGCCGGAAAACATCCCGAAGCCAGCAGGCCCCAAAACCAGCAGCGTGGCGCCCATGTTCACCGTCAGGAAGGCGACGAAGACAGGCATACCAGCGGCCATGAACAGGAGCAGCAGCCCGACTCCAGTAAGTACGGCGGGAATACCCTCGATCATATCGTTGCCTGCGTCTCTTGATGGGATTTGCCGCTAAAGGCGAGCCTTAGAAAGGCAAGACCGGCATTCACCATTCCGAACACGAGAAAGGCGAATAAGATCCATTTGGGAAACCGCACGCTGGTGAGCGTGGCCGTACCCCGGTCGATCAACCGCAGCGTTTCATCCAGGAAGATGTAGCCGGCCCAGAGGCAGACGGCGGCACCTAGCACAAACCCTAGGCGCCGCATGAAATCGGAGGCGCGCCGTCCGAGCACGTCGAGCAGGATCGGAACGGACACATTGCCGTCAATCCGTGTTACGTGCGGCAGGACCAGAAAGATCGAGATAAGTAGCAGAAACGACACGAAGTCGCTGGCCCACTTGGTCGGCGCGCCCATCAGATAGCGCGAGAAGACCTCATAGGAAAAAATCATCACGATCAGGCCCAGGGCCCCAGCCCCTAGCCAGTAGCTCAAAGTGACCAACGCATCGTGAGCCCACAAGAGCGCTCGGCCCAGGCGGCGCAAAACCACACTCATCCCTGTCTCCCTACCCGATTGGAACATTGTGGGGCCGCCCCGACTCCGGGGCGACCACCGGGGAGGATCATCACTCGCCGATCCCTGCGGTTTCGGCGATCTCGCGCATCTGCGCGATCTCGTCGGGATTCACGGTCGCAGCCAGATCCATGACCCCGTTATACCAGGCGCTCTTGAGGTTGGCGACGACATCATCCTCGAACCGGGTCTCTTGCATCCCCTCGGCGACGAGGGTCTCTTCCTCGGTGCCCGCGAGGCCGTCGAAGGTCGCCGAGGCTTCCACCTCGTAGGCGCGCGCGGCGGTTTCGATCTCGGTGCGGGTCTGTTCGTCCAGCGCGTTCCAAGCGTCGAGGTTCATCAAGAGCATATGCCCGACCTGACCGAAGGTCGGCCGCACGAAGTAGCTCGACACCTCGAACCAGCGGTAGTTGACCGCGCCTACGGCCGGCCATGCGGCGCCGTCGACCACGCCGCGGTCGAGCGAAGGATATATGTCCCCGCCCGGCAGCACCACCGGCGAACCGCCAAGTGCTTCGATTACCGGGTGATAGAGCGGGGTGCCCCGGATGCGCCGGCCGGTAAGCCCGTCGCCGGTCAGGGGCTCCTTCAGGATCATGTGGAACCCGTTGGTATCGTAGAAGATCGCGATGAGCTTCAACCCGGCTTTCTGGTATTCCTGATCGACGAAGTCCCACATGCCCGACTCGTGGATCGTACCAATGTCGCCGCTTAGAGAATCGAGCGCCATGCCGAGTGCGATATCATTGTAGTGATATCCGCCATTGGTATAGAGCATATCGAACAGGCCCTGGGTCGCCGGGTTCAGCTGTTCGAACGGCGGGATCGTCTCGGGCCCGAACCGCGACAGGCCGAGCTCAGCGGTCGTCTCCGTCTCCAGGTATTCCATAAACGGATCCAGCACCTCGCCGACGGCGGCGTAGCTCTGGTCCCAGCTCGCCAGGATCTTGGTATCCGCCACCGCAGCGGTCGCCAGCGGCGCCAGTGCTATGGATGCGGCAAGACCACGCAATAGTTTGTTCATTTTCTTTCCTCCTCTGTTTTCCAGCCGCCTCCCGGCACCCTGCCCGGGCATCGCGGAAATAACGACCAATCCGGTGATAAACTCACAGGGCCGCAGCGCGCGGCCCTCATCTCAAAACACGATTACTCCCTTTCCCCCGACCTGCTTTTCGAGCAGGTCGTAGGCTTTTCCGGCGTCCTCCAGCGCCCACCGGTCTGAGAAGATTGAACCGACGTCGATCCCACAATCCACGGAAAAGACGCCGCAATCTTCCATCAGGTTGGTGGAGAAGGTGAACGATCCCGCCATGTTGATCTGGCGAAAGATCACGTCCGACGCGAGGTTGATTTCTGTCGGCTGTCCCAGTCCGACGAAGACCGCGGTGCCCCAAAGCCGGAGGCATTTGACTGCGTCGTTGATTGCGTGTGGTGCGCCCGATGTTTCCAGCGTGTAGTGCGCGCCCCGACCGTGTGTCAGTTCTCGGATTGCCTCCACCGCGTTGGTTTCAGCTGGGTTGATTGTTTCGACGGCGCCGAAGCGGCGGGCCATTTCGAGCCGCTCGGGGCTGATATCGAGAGCGATCACCCGCGCGCCCATTGCCGCTGCGAATTGTGTGCCTGATAACCCGACAGGGCCCTGTCCGAAAATCGCGATCGTATGGCTGCCGTTGGGTTGGATCTTGCGCAACGCCGCATAGGAGGTGCCGGACCCACAGGCAATCGCCGCACCCGCTTCGAACGATAGCTCTTCGGGCAGCGTGACCAGCGTATGGGCCGCGCATTTCATGTATTTCGCGTGCGCGCCATGGGCTGTCCAGCCGTAAATGTCAGGCACCTTGTTTTCGCAGATCTGTGGCCAGCCGGTGCGGCACTGATCGCAGATGTGGCAGCCGGAGTAGTGATGGATCATCACCCGTTGCCCCATCTGCGCAATGTTCTGATCGACCCCTGGTCCGATCGCTACGACAACCCCGCAGGGCTCGTGTCCGGCGATTATGGGTCCGCCGTCGCGCATCGTCTCGTACGGCTTGCCCTTGGCCAGTTTGCGGAACGCCCGGTCGTCGCTCGGCGCGCGGTAGGCGTGCAAATCACTGCCGCAAAGGCCCGATGCCTTGACTTCGATGACCACTTCGCCCGGCCCTGGCGTCGGATCGTCGAACTCCATGATCTCGACCCGCTTGTCTCCGGGAAATGTCACACCCCGCATATCGCGCTCCCTTAGCTTTAAGATTCACCTGCCCTGTCGAAGTACCGGACACGTCTTTTTCCGCTTCTCGTTTCTTTGTTCGAACTAGCTAACGTTCAAAGAGCGAACGGGATCGGTCTCTTCGAGCCAGGCCAGGAGGGCACGCAGTTGGGTGTCCCGCGTCTCGACGACCGCCTCGGGGCTGTTGTTGAATTTGTACCAGCCCTGCCCCGTCATCGCGCCGAGGTTGTTCTGTTCGACCAGAACCTCAAGCACCTTCCGGCCCTTGTAGTTCTCGTCTCCGGTCTGCTCGTAGATCGAATTAGTAACGGCGAGCGCGGTCTTCTTCGAAACGATTAGATCTTCAGTCAGAAGTGGACCCCACAGCGCGAGCCGCGGCCCGAGACTTAGCCGGACGGCATCGTCGATATCGTCGCGCGTGGCCAAGCCTTCGTCCATCAGACGATAGATCTCGGTCAGCATGGCAAACTGAATTCGGTTCACAAGAAAGCCCGGACGTTCGAGGATCGCGACACCAACATGTTCGATGTTCTGCACCAGCTTGCGGCTCCATGCCACCAACTCCGCCGGTGTATCGGCCGCGTGGATCAACTCGATTACCGGAACGATATGACCCGGAGTAACATAGTGAATGCCCATCATCCGCTCTTTGCGCGTCATTTGCGCGGCGATGTCGGAGATCAGGAAGGACGAGGTGTTGGTTGCCAGCACCATGTTTTCTGGACAGATCCTGTCGAGTTCCGCGAACAGGGCCTGTTTGACTTCCAGGGATTCCTGCACTGCTTCATGCACGAGGAAGGCCCCTTCGACTGCGCTTGCAAGATCCGGCTCAAGTGTCACTCCGGCTAGCATGGCCTCCGATGCATCCGAATTCTCGACCAGTCCTGCCGCGATCGGGCGGGCCCGCTCCACATAAGTGTCAAGCATGGTCTGATTGCTGTCGCAGATCACCGCATCATAGCCGTGATGCGCATAGAGTGTCGCGATGACGCATCCCATGAATCCGGCCCCGACGACGCAAATCCTACCGGACCCGGGCGGCTCCGTACCGAACGCAAATTCCTTCAAACTTTCCTCCTCCCTTGAAATGGTATGAACCTTCGCCTCTTCTGGACGACAGGCTTATAGCCGACTGTTTCACCCGAGCCGCTGCGATAGCCGCGCGAGGATCAGGAATGTTCCGATTGTGCGATGCCGAGCGGCCTCGCGTCCAATACGCAAACGTCGACAATATATATGGCTATGGTTATGATTTAATGCCGGGCGCTCAATCAACTGAGTTGATTCCTGAACTTGCCCGACTGATTTATTGTGGTTTTGGTATGCTTCCGAGCCATCAAACCGGATGCCTGACACAGGAGAACAGGAATTGCCCAAAGATCGGCCAGAAGAACCGAACGACACGCTGTCGAAAGACTTGCTTCGGTCGCGCAACCTCACGCTGCACAAGCTGCACGTCTTTTGCACGATCGCCAAATTCAACAGTGTAACCCGCGCGGCGGAGTATCTGAATATCGCGCAACCCGCAGTTACCGCCCACCTGCGCAGTCTCGAGAAGAGCCTTGGTGTCAAGTTGGTGCGCAAGGCCGGGCGCAACATCGAACTAACACAAGCCGGGCGTCGCACTCTTGCCTGGGCGAAGGAAACTATTCAGCGCAGCTCAGATATGTTTCTTGACCTTGCAGACATCAAGAAAGGTCTGGTTGGCCGAACGCGGATCGCCTCGTCGATGGTGGCCGGCACTTACAAATTGTCTGAAACTATAATTGCGTTCAAAAAGGAATTCCCATCAGCCAGGATTTCGGTGTCGATGGCCAGCCCCTACCTTGCCACGGAATCAGTACTGCTTGGGGATTGCGACTTCGGGATCACTTTGGTTGATCACAATCGCGACACCTCACGGTTGGAGATCGAATTGCTCTGGCGCGAGCCGCTTTATCTGGTGGCCGCGATAGAGAGCCGATTGGTCGGCGATGTCGCTTATATCGATGAGCTAGGGACATTGCCGCTGATCACCCCGCCGAAGGGGCAAATGGCGCGAGAACTCATCGACGAGGTGCTGCGCGCCGCTGGGGTCGTGAGAACCAACAGCGTACTGGCCTTCGGGCATCCCGAGCCGATCCTAAATGCGATCCGCGCCGATGTCGGGGCCGGTTTCGTCTTCAAGAGCGCATTGCCGAGGGACCCAGAGGCGTCGGGGCTTCGCCTTGTGGATACACCAGAGCTGGAAATTGCGATGCCACTGTTCCTAGTCTACGACAAGAAGACGGTGTTCTCCGCGCCGCAAATTCAGCTCATGGATCGAATCCGCCAATCCTTCGCCGAGCCTGCATGATCATGTACAGAAGGCCCCGCGCGGGGGGCGACACTGCGAGCCATGCAAAGGACACCCTCCGAAGGGCACGACGATGCGGTCAGTGGGACATGAACACCGGCACTTGGCTGCTCCTGATGACTTCGTGGGTAACGCCCCCGAACAGGTCTTGCGAAAACTTGCTGTGCTCGAAAGCCCCCATCACGATCAACTTTGCCCCCAACTCGGCAGCGGTCCGTTGAATAACGTCGGCTATGCCGTTCTTGCCTTTGGGGCGCTCGACCTGTTCCACGTCAACACCATGGCGTCGGAGGTGGGTGACAATGTCTGTTCCTTCGGGCATTTTCGGCAGGCTCGCGCCAACGCTCAAGATCGTGACCTTGCGCGGTCTCTCCTCCAAGATCGTCATAGCGTCGTTGAGCGCTCGGGCTGCCGAGCGCTTTCCATCCCAGGCGACGAGAGCATGTGAACCAAGTTTGTCGGTGGAGTATCCATTGGGTACAACAAGGACTGGGCGGCCGCTTTGTAGTGCCATGAGATCGGGGTTCACAGCACGAAATTCATCGGTAGGAAGGTTCGAGTGGTAGCCTGTCACCACAAAATCAAAATTACGTGCGATTTCGGGCAAACTTAACTTTCCGATCTCGCTTGGCATAACAAAACGCGACCGTTCGGCCACTCCAGCCGAAGAAGCTTGCTCCTCAAAAAAGGCTCGAGCAGCTTCGATTTTCTCATTCCGCACATTTCCGAGCTTGCCGAGAAGGTCTTCGGTCAGGCCGAGAACATGTTCGAAGTAGGAAGAAGTGCTGCCATATACCGCCGTCAGCCATGCATCGTGCTTGGCCGCAATTTTTGTCGCATGACCTACGCCACTCGGGAATCCAGCACTCCCGGAATGCGTAATAAGGATATTCTTGATGCTCATCTTCGCCTCACTGATCGAACGCTAAGGCACGCTATCATCTGATTACTTAGATGTCTATGTTTTTTGCCGCACTTCAAGAGATAGCCGGGTCGCGATCGCCGCTAGTAAGCGTCCGATAGCCCCGGCCATCAGCGGTGCGGTCCTGGACGAAGTCGTAGGACCAGACATGGTTGGGTCGCTCGGGCCGCAGGCGCACACACGACCCGTCGTTCAGCCAGAGCCGTCCCTTTTTATTCTGCTTTTTGGGGTCCTTCAGCCCTTCGCGTCGCCAGATGCGCTCGACCCGCTTGTGGTTCACCAGCCAGCCCGCGTTGTTCAGCGGACCCGTCACCATCCGATATTCATAGCGCCCATATTAATCGGCCAGCTCGATGATGTCGCCTGTCAAACGTGTCTCATCAACACAGCCCAGCGGAATTTTACACTGCGTGAATCGGTGCTGGGCCAAAGTACGGCAGGCGCGGCGCTCAGACACGCCCAGTCCCTGCCGAACTTGGTCAATGCACTTGCGGCGACGCGAAGGTTAAGAAGTTTCCCCTGGTTGCCTCGGTTGGAATGAGCTCGTCCAAGCTCAGATTAGACACCGCCCGTCTCAGCCTCTGGTTCTCTTTCTCAATCTCTCTCAGCCGAGCAAGTTGTGACTGCTGCATCCCGCCATAAAGTTTACGCCATCGATAAAACGTTTGCTGCGTCACGCCGATCTGACGCACCGCCTCGACAAGTGTCACACCTTGTCCCTGCAGCACTTCAACCTGTCGAAGCTTAGATACAATATCTTTCGGCTTCTCTCGTTTTGCAGCCATCGCTGATCCTCCAATCTATGGGACAAAGCTATCCCAGTTGGTGGACCACTTTCAGGGGGCTGCTCCAGAGTCACAGGTTCAATCCCTGTCATACCCACCATTTTCTCAACTGGACGAGCGCTGAGCAGAGCCCGTATCCTGTGTTTGCGTTGGGCTGATTCTCTACGACTCGTTGATAAGAACTAGGATAAGATCAAGGATCTGATCGCTGTTGCGTTCGAGCATCATCATGTGTCCGTTTCCGGTGATGTCATGGTCGGGTAAGTATACAAAGCGGCTGATCATCCCCTGTTCCGTCAGGAAATCGCCGATAGCGGAGTCCGTAGCGGGGGGATGATCGGGGTCGCTGTCGCCGGTGACAATCAGAACCTGGGTCCCGGCCAGTGCATTTGGGGTCAACATTCGCAATTGCTGACCTTCGAAATTGACACGCTCCAGAAAAAGTTGTCGAGGGACTGCCTGCAGTCCGGCAAGGTAGCTGTCAGTGTGTTGACGGGGAAACTGCGTGCTTGAGCCTATGAGTTTGGCGCGGGCTGCCTCATGGCTGAGCACAACCGGCCCGTTCGGATGTACATCGAGTGGAACGCCGGCAAATTCCATGGTCAATCGATCCGGGCCTTGAGACATCAGTTTGGCGACTGGCTGGATGTTGCCAGGCGGGCCAGGCGCGATCGCGACCAAACGGCTGAGCCGGCCGGCCAGCAATTCGGCAATCCGCCAGCCAATGGCGCCGCCCATAGAATGGGTCCAGAGGATGATTTCGCCCTTGAGAGTTTTTACCGCCGCAGCTATCTGGTCGGCAACGAGCTGTCCCGTCAACTTTTCGGGCGGGACATAACCGCTGCGGCCGCACCCCGGCCAATCGACGCATATGACGCGATCACCGGTGCGAGCGAGCCGTAAAGCCCAACCTTCCCGGTTATCCGGCGTCCGCATCCAGCAGGCGCCAGTGTGCATGCCGCCGTGTACCATGACGTGGGTTCTTGCGAAATCGGTGTCAGCCGGGGCAATGATGTCGGCGTAAACGCAATCCAGCCCAAGGGGGCCGGATGTTTTGGACAGGCATGCGTCCTCAATCATTGGATTCCATTGCCTTGGGGCAACCTGAAGCTGCACCCTCCAGGGATCAATGCATTGGGACGCATCAGAGGACGCTGTCGATGGTGTCGGCCAATTCGCGTGGGCGTGTCATCATCGCCTGATGGCTGCCGGGACTTTCGGCGGTTTTGGGATTTTCCAGGCGGGACGCCATGTTGCGATAGACCTCAGCAGGCATGGCCATATCTTCTTTGAGGAAGACGTAGGCAGATGGGTGTTTGCTTCGCCAGAAGCTGTTGAGGCGGATCGGTTGATCGAGCCATCCCATCGGGCAGGGTATCAACCGCTGCGCAAGCCGGTCCAAGCTTTCCGCATTGGCGTCCTGCATGAAAGCTCTGCCCCACAACTCCCGGGTCATGGGGACCGTGTCGTCAGGAGATGCGCTGGCCATCGCGGTCAGACCTCCCACGAGTTCTGCGGGCAGTACATCATTTATGCATTCGCCATCGTGCAGGACCCAGGCGTCCACAAAGGTAATGTTTTTTACTGCATCCGGCATAGCGTCAGCCACCAATTGCGCCAGCGGGCCGCCGCCGCTATGTCCGACTATTGCGAACTCTGTCCAGCCTTGGTCCTTGATCCTGGCAATGAGGTCGTCGGCAATTTTGGAAATTGTCACCCCGGCCCTGTCGTCGTCCTTTTCGTGGCCCAACATTGTGGGGTGGAAGGTCTCATGGCCCTTCTCTTCAAGCGCTGCGGCGACGTCGTCCCACGCCCAGCCGCCCTGCCAGCCTCCATGCACCAATATGATTTTCATGATTACCTCCCATGGCGTTAAGATGTTATTCAGTGTATATATGATAGGATGAATTCGTTCCATATGCAACTATAATTAGTCCCAATTGCAGCTATGAAACCCGATGAAAGCAAAAATGAGAAGGATGTGGGTTTACAGGACCGCGATGTGATCCTGAACGGTACTGAAATACCGTTCGCCTACAAAGCCTCCTATATTCTCAACTTCTATCGAGAGCCCTTATTCAGGGTTATTGAAAATGAGCTTGGCCTGAAGCGATCCGAGGCGATCTTGCTGCTTTTTTTGTCGTTTCGCGATGGCGTGGCGGCCCAGGAAATGTGCGATCTGACCGGTCATTCCAAGACCAATGTAAGCCGTGCAGTTAACGCGCTGAACAAAAATGGCATGATTACACGAGATGTCGATCCGGGTGATAATCGCCGTCAATTGCTCTACCTGACCGATCTGGGACGGCGTGCGTATAGTGCATTCATTCCCGAACTCATGGCCAGGGAGGCGTCCATGCTGGCGCCCCTTTCAAAGGCGGAGCGGCGGCAATATATGTCGCTACTGACGAAGATCGCTGGCGGCGTTCCAGGTTGGACTGGCAAGAGCGACGATCTGGATGCGAGCGCACGGCGCATGCGCCGTAAATTCGTCGATTAACCCCAAGCGTCAAAGGGGCACTTCTTATTGCATGTGCAGTGGGCGGCTATTTCCTTTGGAAACCTAGGACCTCACCCGTCAGCGATAAAAAAGCCGACATTCCAATCGGCGGTGACCAGTCAAGTGGGCAGAAAATTGCTGAAGAGTGGAACCGCAAGAGCATGCTCACCTAAAATCAGAGGCCATTTCGAATGACCGCAGATCGGAGGAAGATATAGACAACAACGACCAGATTTTCTCCATCAAACGTGTGACAGAAGATTTCCTGGGCCGCCTATGTAATGTGCTACCCAACGCGCCCTCGGCGGTTGTCAGAGTTTCCGCCCTTTGATCAGGTACACGGGCTGGTGTCGTGCGCTGTTTTCATCAGGTACGCCGGGACTTTGTGCCCGATGGCGCTGTGCGGCCGTTCCTCGTTGTAGTCTCTATGCCAAGCCTCCAACTTTTCCGCCGCATCTTCAAGGCTCATGAACCAATGGCTGTTCAGGCATTCTCCCCGGAATCGCCCATTGAACGCCTCGATGAAGGGATTGTCCGTCGGTTTGCCTGGTCTCGAGAAGTCGAGCGTGATGCCGCGCTGGTAGGCCCAAAGGTCCATGTCGCGCGAGATGAACTCGCTGCCCTGGTCGACCCGGATCGTGGCCGAATAGCCGATACGGCGGCATACCCGCTCGAGCGTAGCGACCACATCCTCGCCTCGATAGCTGAACCGCGGATCAAGCACCGGCACGAAGCCTGAGAAGGTGTCGACAACCGTCAGAACTCTGATCTTCCGCCCCGTTGCCAGTCGGTCATGCACGAAGTCCATGGCCCAGACATCGTTCGGCCCAACGGCTTCCGTACAGTCCTCTCGTAGCTTCGCCTTCACCCGCCGCTTGGGCGTCTTGTTCCTGAGCTGCATGCCCAATTCCTTGTAAATGCGATAGGTCTACTTAGCATTGATCTCCTAGCCCTCGCGCTTCAACAGCACATGGACACGACGGTATCCGAACCGGATCACCGCACAGGCCTGGCGGATCGACACCTGCCAATCCGCCAGCATCTCATCGACCAGCGTCCTCTTTCGGGCAGACCTCCGCGACGGGCGTCCCGTCCTCGGCCTGCTTGATGATGAACGCCTTCTACGCGTCCGTGAACTTCGATGCCTTCATGCGTTTCCGCTCCTCTCCCAGCCTGGGAAATCTAGCGAAAAACCCTAACCAGAATCGAGGGCGATTCCGGGGGTCACATCATCCTCGACACCGTTAGGGCGGGTTCAACGGACGCTCACGCCGTTAGACAAACTGCGCGCCGCTCGAGCATGAAAAAGGCCACCCGGATGTTCTCCGGGCAGCCTCGCAGCGATCCGTATATGCGTGTCCTGTTGGAAACGGACGACGAGAACGGCGTCAACCTTTGGCGTTTGCCTCCAGTTTCCACTCGGACATAACTGGGTCAAGATTGAACAGTTTCTGCGCGTTTCCACCTAGAATGCTCCGCTTGGCCTTCTCGTCCAAGAACGGAAGATCATAGATCGTGCTCGGAAGATCCATATCCCAATGCGGGTAGTCGGACGAATAGAGCAACTGCGATTCTGCGTTTATCATCTTGAAGGTGACCTCCAACGCTTCGCGGTTGTCCACCAGCTCCATCGGCTGCGTAGAGTAGAACATCTCGCGCATGTAATCGCTGGGTTTTTTCTTCAAGAGCGGGGCATCGGATGTACGCATCATGTACTCGTTGTCCAGCCGTTGCATCAGGAAGGGAACCCAAGCCAGACCACTTTCGATCCACATGGTTTTCAATTTTGGGAAACGCTCGGGCATGCCGTTCATAACCCAGTTGGTCATGTGGATGATGTTACAGAAGCTGAAACCAAGCGCGTGAACTGAGATAAACTTGTTCAGCTGTGCCAACGAGGTGTCGGCCCAGTGATAAGCCGCGTGGAAGCCAAGAGGCATTCCGTGCTCTTCCAGTTTGGCATAAATACGCATGTTTGCGCTGTCATGCACTGGGCGCTTGAGATAGCCAGTCGAAAGGAACCCAACGACGCCTTTCTTTTCGGCGAACTCGTCAATCATCTTCTCGGCTTCGTGCGGCTCGTTCATGGGCAGATAGACCATGGATACGAGGCGATTGTCTTCTTCAAGAATGCGCTCGCTCAGCCAACGGTTATAGGCGCGGGCCATTGCCACCTCGACCTCGACTTGGGGGTGCGTCGCCAACAGCAGCATTGGGGTTGGGAAAAGGCACGCCATATCCGTACCCATCGCGTCCATCCAGCGCCGTGCCAAAGTGATGTCGCGGTGTGGTTCTTCGGGGACAATTTCCTTGTTCCGACCCGCATAGCGCGTCACGCGCCCAGCCATGTCCTGCGAACCGATCGCCTGCGGAATAAGGCCGGCGCGGCCAACGTTACCGGCTGACAAGCCAAGATGGCGCATCACCGGGTCGTCCATGTATTGCAGGATTTCCGGCAAGGCCTCAGTCTCATAGTGGTGGCTGTCCACATCGCAAATGAAGAAGTCTTTGTAATTGCGATCTTCCGCTTGCTTACGTGCGTTCTTCAGCAGCTTGCTGGTGTTAAATTCCTGGATTGCCGGATCGTTATCCGAGCTGTAGTTCATCGTGGTGCCCGTTAAAGACATTTTATCTCTCTCCCCTCGTGTTACGGATTCAGCGTCTGCCACATGCCCAACTCGAACACCGCCATATCGGCAGCATCGAGAATGCCGGTCGCGGCGATGGCGACAGCTGTCGCCGAGACATCGTTGTCTCGTGGGAATGCGGGCAAGCCGTCATTGGTTTCGCGAAGTTTCGCATATGCGGTCACAGCGTGTGAAAGCAGCGCCTGAAGTTGCTCGGCGCGCAGGCCACTGCTTTCGGGGTTGCGAAGTGCATTCAGGACAGCATCGACCGATGCCTCCAGAGCAGGAGCTTCAGCGGTTATCTGGTCAAACTTCGACATAGACCTCTCCTCCTTTTTCCACCACGTTGTAACGTTTCATTTTGTACTTCGGATCGCCGACGGCTTCGCCCGTTGCAATCTTGAATTCCCAGCCATGCCACGGGCAAACGAAATGCAATTCGTCTTCGTTGAAGGTCTGCCGGAGCGCGCGCTGCTGGTCGTCGAGTTCGACGCAGACCTGCGGCATCTTTAGGCCTTCGCATACCGGGCCACCTTGGTGCGGACACACGTTCTTATATGCAACGATGTCTCCTTTGTGCCGAATGACCCCGATCTCGACCCCGTCGACCTCGCAAATCTTTGCCGTCTTGTCGCTCAAGTCCGACACCGCACATAGCAATCTTTCTGGCATTATAGCTCCTCCGTCTGTTGCCCAGTCTTGCTTCAAGTTAGTAAGATTGCCTTACTATAAGAGTGGCTTTAGAATTGTCAAGAAATAAGACATCTAAATTAGGGGGCGCAAATCGTGCCGCAATCACCTTCTAGGAAACGTGGTCTTGGGGCGTCACTCCGCCTGGCGCATCATCTTTATGGTAAGCTGCTGCAGGAGCAGTTGCGCGAAACCGGGCTCAGCATGGCGCAGTACATTCATCTCCGGTGCCTGAGAGAGGAAGGCAAACTAAAACAATCCGAGCTTTCCGGGTTGCTGGGCATCGAAAAGGCGTCATCTACACGCGTACTGGACGAGCTCGAAAAGCGAGATCTTATCACGCGTAACCGCAGCCAGTCCGACCGGCGCGTGGTTCATGTCGACCTGACTGACTCAGGCCTTCGAAGGATAGATGGCGCAATGAAATCTGCGCGTCTCGCGGCAGATCACGCCTCGACGGGATTTGAACCCGACGAGTTGGGTCACCTTTTCGCTGCGATGGACAAGCTTCTAGATAATCTCGCAAGCGCGTGTTGCCAGTCCCGCTAACCAAACCTTGGCGCAAGGGCGAGAAGTGTCACACCGGTCGCGGCTAGTGCAGACGACAGGTAGAATCTGGGACCCGGGCGCCGTTCGGTTTTGAAGATGTGGCCTGCGAGCCAGGCGGCAAAGAACATCTCGATCGAAGACATGATCGCGACGACGGTCACATCAGTGAACATAAGTGAAAAGAACAGCGCCACTTGCCCAACGGTCATCGAACTGCCAGCCAGCAGTTGCCACCTGCTCGGCCGCTGAATTCGCCAGGACAACGCGTTGCGCGATTTGAACCGGAACACCCAGGAGACCGCAAACCACATTAGACCCGTCATCGCACCGATGAAAACTCCGGCCAGAGGGTCCGGCAAAGTCTGCATCGCGAGCTTTCGGGAGACGAAAGAGCCGCCATACCCGGCGGCGGACGCTACGGCCATCGCCCGGCCCTTGTTCTTCTCTCGAGGGTCAGGATCTCCGACCGCCAAGTCAGAAGCCGATTTGACCGAAGCGCGTGACATCATGATTACCACGCCGCTGGTAACCAGGAAGAAGGCGATGACCACAGGTGTCGTGATGACCTCACCGAGCAGAAAGAACGCCAACAGCGCCGCAAACACTGGTATCAGGCGTCGGATGAAACCGGTCTCGATGGCTCCGGCAAGCTCTACCGAGCGGAACAGCGTAAGACGGCCGACAACGTTGCCAAGCACCCCGGCTGCAACGAAATAAGCCGCACCAATGAGCGCACCGAGTCCAAGTTCCGGCATCGTTGGGCCCAGGAGCAGCCAAAGCGCCCCGGAGACAACGGCGGTCATCAGCACAGAGATAAGAACGTCGTTGCCGCGGCCCTGAACCGATTGCGAACTCTTGGCAATGGAAACCGAACTCAAGGCGTAGCAGAACGCTCCGAACGCGGCCAAGAGGCCGCCGAACCCTGCGGTGGTCATCGCGCGTGTCGGCGCGGATTGTACCTGCTACTTGTCATGGGTCAGCAACTGATCCAGGAAGTGGTCTGAAGACATAACCTCGCGCATTGGCAGCGTCTCCTGCTGCGCCATCAGCTCGGTAGAATAGGTCAACCCCTGGCCGTCCCAGAACCACCAATAGATGATCTTGCCTTGCTTGTCGCGAATCGGCATCCGGAAAATCGGGAAACTTCTTTCCGAATGCGGAATGTCCGACTTTCCGGCAAGCGCGTGCTTCAACCCTAACCGATTCAATACCCCCGTTAGGGGGACCATGGCCATCGGTGCGGTTTTTTCGGCCAATACTGTCACATTGTCGGGCCGGTGTTCGTAAGGCCCCGGGAGGAACTTGACCACGGGAGGATAGCTCGGGTGGGTATGTGTGAGCTGTACGTAAGCCAGTCCCTTCGGTGTTTCGACCTCGACGATATCTCCGGGTGCATACTCTTCCATTGTGGCGCTCCTCTTAAAGGCTGTAGGCTTCTAGGGTCGAGGGATGGAACAGTTCTTCGATCTCCACTCGGCGCGGCGACAGTCCCTGACTCGCGTGGTAGTCCAAAAACTTGTTCAGGACATGGGCGTTGCCGCCGACGCCATAGCTCCAGGGGTCGTCACCCATTAGCGCATGCACGCGGTTGAGATTATCCTCGACGAAGGGCATCGTTACTTTCGTTGCAGAGGTGTCCGACAGGGCCTCTTCTGCTAGCAGCTTTGATTGCGTGAACGCCTTGAGCAGGGCGGCGGGTAGGAACGGGTATTCCTCTGCGAGGCTGCGGCGCACCCCAAGAACATGCATGATCGGAAAGATCCGGGTCTTTTCGAAATAGGCTTCGGCCGTAGCGATGCTGTCTGCAAAAAGCCGACCTACGTGCGGATGCCGCTCGGCGAAACAACGCGGCCAACGCGGGCCGACGAAGCCGTCGATCTCACCGGCTTCGAGCATGCCATTCAACGTGCTGCCGACCGGCGCCTCTTCCATGCGGATATCGCCGGGTAACTGAACCTTGATCTTTTCGGGCCGGCCCGGCGTATCCATACCGCCGCGCACCCAGATGATGTCGGAGGGTTTGACACCGTATTCCTCTTCGAGAATGCCGCGCACCCAGACATTGGCGGACAGCTGATATTCGGCGATGCCAATGCGCTTGCCCTTCAGATCCTGAGGCGTTTCGATTCCTTTGTCGGTTCGAATGTAGACAGAAGTGTGACGGAACGCCCGGCTCAGAAAGACCGGGATCGCGACATAGTGCGGATTTCCGCGGGCGACCGAGATCGAATAGGAGGACAACGAAATTTCGCTGATATCGAACGCTTCGTGGCGGAACGCCCGGAAGAACATTTCCTCTGGGGACAGGAGCATGGGCACGGGATCGACACCGTCTATCTGCACTCTTCCATCCACAATGGCACGCGTCCGGTCATAATTTCCCATGGCAAGGGATAGTTTGAGATTGCTCATCCTGTTTGTTCCTCCTCATTTGTTTTGCATTGTTGCCGCAGGTCGACAGGTTGGCCGGTCGAGGCGGACTGCAGGATCGCATGGCAAACCTCCAGGCTTGCCAGACCCCACGCGCCCGTCTGGACGGGGGCCTTGTTCTGGCGGACAGCGGTTACCAGTGCATCGTTCACGGTTCTACGTGGCGCGGGCCCGAATGTCGCTTCGATGAAGCCACGCTCGGTGTCACCAAATACTTCAACTCCGTCCGGAGTCAGCTTTAGGTCGGCACGGTCGCAAAGCGCGATGACTGGGCCAAAATGCTCGTTGTGCTTTGCGTCGACCGTCTTACCGCTGCCGAATGTGCGCGTCGTCTTGAGGCGCGCCTCGTCATCGGGATCGAGGTCCATCAGCGCCCGCCTTGCATCACCATAGGCGCCGGCGAGTTTTCGCTGCCCCAGCTCTCCGACGTCGTTCATCCAAATGTCGCTATCGAAATGGGCATAGCCCGAATAGGTGAGATTGGCGACGCATCCACCCTCAAAGTTCATCAGCGCCGTAAAGGCGCCTTCTGTTGGACGCTTTGGATCCCATGCCCCGGTCATGGCATAAATCTTCTCTCCCATGCCGCCCGCAAGCCGTCGGACCACGTCGATCTGGTGGATGGCCTGGCTGAACAGTACCCCTCCTCCTTCTTCGGTGCGCAGCTCCTCCGGGCGTCGGGGACGATACAGGAAGTCGGTGTAGTTAAGGGCCTGGATCATTCTCAGCTGGCCGAACTTGCCGCTCGCGATCAACTGCGCGGCCAGCTCGACCGGCGGATCGAAACTGTGGCTGGGCCCAACGATCAGGTGAACCCCCGCCTCGTTCGCGGCGGCGACCATGGTCTCGGCGTCTTCCATCGAGATCGCGAGCGGCTTTTCCACGAGAATGTGCTTTCCAGCGCGCGCCGCGGCCAGAACGTGATCTACATGCATTTGGTGCGGGGTGGCGATGTAGATCGCTTCCACAGATGGATCGGCGCATAGATCCTCGACAGTCGGATAGGCGACACCGCCGTATTGCTCTTCGAATGCGGCCCGGCTTTCCGCCCTCGGCGCGGCCGCGGCCGTGAGCTTGACGCGTGCGTCGGCATCAAAGGTGGGGACCATCAGCATGAAAGCCCGCCCCAATCCCGCAACTCCGAGGCGGACGGGATCAGAGGTCAAGAACCAGCCTCCCCGATAGCGCGCGCGATACACAAATCATTATATGGTCGCTTTTTTCCTCTTCCATAAGCACCATGTCGCGATGGTCAGCTTCCCCTTCGAGGAGGCGGGTCTTGCAGGTGCCGCATGTGCCACTTTCACAGGAGCTGGACGTTGCGAATCCGGCGTCACGCAATGCCTCCAAGATCGAACGATCTTCGGACACCGTGACGGTTTTGCCACTTTTTTTCAGCTCCACTTCGAAAGAGACATCGTCTTGGCGCACCACATCGACGGGCTTGAAATCCTCGAAGTGAACTCGCCCCTCCGGCCAGTGCCCGGAAACGGCCTTGATTTCATCCATCAGCGGTTTCGGACCACAACAGAAGACGTGAGTGGCACGGGGCGTGACGAGATCGTCCCAGAAATCGTAGACTGCATCCGGAGCGCCGCCGTCATGGTGCACAATAATCCGGCCATCGAAATCTCTCATCAGTTCATCCAGATAGGCCGATTCCTCCGGACTGCGGCTGACGTAGATGATTCTGAGCATCTTGCCCTTCTTGTCGAGATACCGTGCCATCGACAGAATCGGCGTGATCCCGATACCGCCGGCGATGAGCAGGTACTTCTGAACATCGGTTAGCGGGAAATCGTTTTCCGGGAATTCGACTGTCAACTCGGACCCGACGGTCGCCTGTTCGTGCATCGACGCGGAGCCCCCACGCGAATTCGGTTCTTTTTTGATCGCGACAACAAATTCCTTTGGGTCGCTGCCATCGTTGATCAGCGAATAGCGACGCATCGCTCCGGACGGAGTTTCCAAGGTGATGTGAGCACCAGGATCGAAACTAGGGAGCACATCGCCCCCAACCGGCACCAGGGTGAATTCGGCGATGCTCGGGGTCAAGTCACGCCGTTTCTCGACGCGCATCTTGATATTCTCCATGAGGTCCTCCCATTTGGTCGTGATTGTGAATTTGTTTAGATAGCTAAGTTGTGTGTGTCAACCGACCTTGAACTACGCAGTCATCCAAAACGTTGATCGTGCAAGCGCTACTGGCGGAGGAACCATTTATTACCGTCGAATTTCGACGTTGAAATCAGAGACCGCAGACACGGATCTTGCGCCCACAAAGGTCATGGTCCTCTTCATCTCCTCTTCAAGGATCGAAAGCGCCCGTGACACGCCCGCCTCGCCTTGCGCCGCCAAGCCATAGAGCGGCGCGCGACCCAGCAGAATGCCCTTCGCACCCAAGGCGAGGGCTTTCACGATGTCACTGCCGCGACGAATGCCGCCGTCCAGCAGAACCGGGAACTTCCGATCAAGAGCCGCGATGATATCTGCGAGTACGTCGATGGTGGCAGGAGCGCCATCAAGCTGACGGCCACCATGGTTTGAGACGACGATACCATCCACACCGGCGCGTTGCGCGTCAATCGCATCTTCTGGGCACATGATACCCTTGATCAGCAGCGGGCCTTTCCATTTCTCCCGAATGCGGCGAACATCTCCCCAAGAAAACTCCGGGTTCCGCTGAGATCGGGTAAACTCGGCCAGTTCTCTGTCGCTCGCGCTGTTTCCGACAAAGTCCAAGAGGTTCTCAAGTCTGGGACGGTGCGGCCCGAGCCATACGGAGGTCAGCCAAGCAGGATGCAGAAGCCCATCGAGAACAGTCCGGGGGCCAATGCGGATTTCGTGGGCGAAGCCGTGCCGCAGATCACGTTCGCGCTTGCCGCCCACGAGTGAATCGACAGTCAGTACCAGAGCCGAGTAACCGGCCGCCTGCGCCCGGTCGATCAGCGCATCAGCGAATGCGCCCTTCCCCCAAGGATAAAGCTGGAACCAGAGGGGACCCTTGCTCCTCCGCGCGATCTCTTCCAGCGTCGTGTTCGAGGCGGTCGAAACCGTGAAACCGACCCCAGCCCGTTCGGCCGCAGCGGCGAGGTGCAGATCTCCCTGGGGCCAGTAGAGGCCATTCAGCCCTGTCGGCCCTATGAAAAACGGCTTCGAGTATGTTTCCCCGAACAGCTCCAAGGTGAGATCGACGCTCCCCCCTTTGAGGATTCGCGGCGTGAGAACGATATTCGTGAAGGAACTGCGATTGCGCCGCAGCGTCACCTCCGATTCCGCGCCCCCATCCAAATAATCGAACACCACCCGTGGCAGGCGACGCCGTGCCTGCGCTCGCAAGTCTTCGATATTGATTGCTGTCGTCATAACGCCTGTCGCCCGTCGAGCAGAAACCGTCGAGGGAAGCTATGAAAGTCCGACGGCACCACGAAAAAAGAGCCGCCCAAAACCCCTTGAGGCTTTGGACGGTTCAGGGAGGAAACATGTGCGCAAGTTATTCGGCCGCTTCCGTCTTGCTCGACGTGTCTACCAGTGTTCGCCAATCGACGTCCTTAGGATACACGCCCTCGTGAGAGGCGATTACCCTTTGCGGAATCTTCGAGTCGGTGCCGATTGCCTGGCCACCTTCGGCGACTTTCTTTGCCGCATCGGCCATGAGCCGGCGGAACTCGACAATCGCTAGGTCGGAGGCCCCAAGAATGTCCGTGTGACGCTGCACGCGGCTACCCATCGAAACCCACATCACAATATCTTCGTTCGGAATGCCGTCCACGCCGGTAAAGTGGCCCTCTTTCATCCTTTCGCGGTCCTGCTTGAAGTCGTTCTCCAACGTCCGGAGAGAGCGCCATTTATGGTCCACGTCCTCACCCGGTACGGCATGGGCAAACTTGCGCCACTCTTTGGTGGAGGGAACGTTCGGTCCGTCGAAGGCTATGAAGTGAAACGCTGTCTCATCGTCATTGATCGGCACGATGACGCTGGCGACCCGGTAGTTGTTGTTCGGCGGAATCAGCGAATAATAGGGCGCGATAAATTCGGTGATCCGGAGATAGTTATGCGTCTGAGCGTTTTTGATCGGCTTACGGATCGCCGCGTAATGGAAACCGTAGCTCGTGGTTTCAGTCTGCATACGCGGAGATTTGTCTGTCGACGGGCGGTACCATGATTTGTCGTCCGCCGCGGCGCCCTCGACCCGTGCCGGAACCATATTCGAGGAATGGAGCGATGATGAATGCGCGCTATCGATCTGGCCCTCGTGAATCTGCGCCCAGTTGGCGGGCACGCGAATCTTCAGGATCGAAACTGGGGTGTCTTCGGTTGGCGCAAAGGCCGGCGGCTGGAACTCGGGCATATCATCTTTCTCGCCGAGCCAAGCCCAGACGAAGCCGCCCCACTCCCGCACGGGGTAGGAACGATGTTTGACCTTGTCCATCAATGGACTGCCTTCCGGCTCTGAAGACATTGCGACGACATTGCCTTCAACATCCATCTTCCAGCCGTGATAGAGGCAGCGCAGCCCACATTCCTCGTTACGGCCATAGACCAGAGAGGCCTTTCTGTGCGGGCAAAGCTCATCCAGCATTCCCAGACGACCCTTGGTATCCCGGAACGCGACATAGCTTTCGCCGAGAACTTCGACTCGAAGCGGTTTGCCGTCCGACTCTTCAACCTCTTCGATCAGGCATACAGGCGTCCAATGCTGACGCATAAGTCGCGCCATCGGGGCATCCCCCGTTACGCGTGTAAGCAGTTCATTCTCTTCGGGTGTAAGCATCTGGGCTCCTCCAATGGCATCCGACTCTTTCAGTGGATGAGTGGTTTTCGACCTCTCAATTATTCTTAGCTCTCTAAGTTTTATCTGTCAACGTAGCCTGCCACTTTTTTTGCCCGCGTTGTAGGTATCGACCTAACTTGTTGTCCGAAATAGCGGGTTCTGAACTAGATCAAGCTGACGAGATCGCAAAACCGAGATACTTTCGCGCAATTGTGGTCCGGAACCTCCCCGACAGCGGCTTGCCGGGCCCGTCACTGAGGTGTCATGGCGGCCAGCCTGTGCATGAGTCCCGGCAAGCGCACCATCTCGCTTCACCGTGTGAGCCATGGACGCAATCTCTTGCCCAGAAACGGCGCAACGTAGACACCGTTCACCCCGGTGAGCACCAGCGCAACAAGGAACAAAGACACCGGACCTGGAAGGTTTTGCGTGAGCGGTTGCAGCGCGTAGTAGATAAGGATCAGCAGGGGATAGACACCCAACATGCTGGCGACCCAGGCCTTCCAGTAGCGCGGCGCGGCTGGCGGTTTCGGGTCCGTATCGTTGGCCGACACCTGGTGTCCTTCCGCCACCAAAGCAAAGCTCAGTCTCTCTTCGAGGTCACGGGCCAATGCGGCCATTTCGTCTCGGAGCGACTCGGATATTTCTTCCCCACGCAGGGTAAGCAAAAAGGTGAACTCCTCAGAGCTAGTCTGGTTCTGCACCGACACTGGCCTGTCAGGTCGGCAGCAATCTAGGTGATCGGGAACGAAATCGTTGATCGCCTTCGCGACGACCGCGGCCTGTACAAGGGGCGCTCTGATTGAAACCGACAGCTCGGAGATCGCGTCGGCGCCAATACTAAGCTGTTTTGGCCCAAGTTCTTCCGGCCCCCGTGTTTCATTCATTTTCTGAACCTCGACATACTTTGCGCCGGTTGCGAAATGATCAGTTCCCACCTACGGAAGTGGCCGCCTGTGTTCGGTGTCATAGGCCGACCGGCCCGGACCAACCTTAAAAATTGGCCCAGACCAAATGCCGCCTCTGGGTTGAATCCCTCGATGACCAGACTGCACTTCAATAGGGGCAACCTGCTGAGGCGCCACAGCTAGGCACTGTCGACGTGGGCGCTTTCTGTCGTGAAAGCGATCTGCCGGATTAGCATTGCGACAATCACCAAAATACAGATCGCGGATACCGCCAAATATGGGCTTACGGCGCCAATCGCAGCGATGGGAAGTACGCCCCTTTCGATTGCAGTGAGTTGCGTCTTGACCAAGCCTTCCAGAGAGGCTGCGACCGCGAGGGCTCCGGCAAACGCACCCACGACGGCCAAGGTGTTTGCCAGGGGGCCAAGTTCTAGGAGGATACCCGGGTTCCACACGAAGGCGAAGGGCAGCAGGAAGCCGACGATGGCTAGCCGGACTGCAGAGAACGCGATCTTGAAGGGGTCTTCGTCGGCAATCGCTGAGGCCGCGATTGCAGCCACAGCAATCGGTGGCGTCAGTGCCGAGAGAATCGCGTAGTAGAGCAGAAACATCTGGCTCGGCAACGTCGGGAAACCGAGCTTTGCCAGCGCCGGTCCGACCAGCACGGCTGCCAGGATATACGCACTGGGCGTTGGCATCCCGAGACCGAGAACAATCGTGACGACCGCGGCGATAACGAGTGTCAGCAGTGGTTGCATGTTGCTGACAGTCAAAATGACGTTCGCGGATTTCATTCCAAGGCCGGTCATCGACAAGCCGCCAATCACAAGACCGGCCGCGGCACAAGCGCCGGCGACTGGCAGAATCTGGAGCGTAGTCGCCCCCAGCCCTTCCACCAACTGCCACAGTGACAGCCGTGTGTCTTTCAGCATCATCGCGGACAGGATGGTTACCAGAACTCCGACACCGGCTGTGAAGGTCGGGGAATACCCCAGAATGAGGGCGACGATGATGCCGATGATCGGCAGCAGGAAAACCCATCCGGTCCTGAATGTTTCCTTTGCTGAAGGTATTTCGTCTGCAGAGGGTCGAAGGTTGTGCTTGACTGACCGGAAGTGAACCTGAGCGAAGACACCCGTGTAGTATAGAAGCGCCGGCACCAGAGCGGCGAGCACGATGGCGTTGTAGGAAATGCCGGAATACTCGGCCATGATGAAGGCTGCTGACCCCATGATCGGAGGCATCGCGCTTCCGCCAGACGACGCCGCGACTTCCACCGCCCCCGCGAACCGTGCCCGATAGCCGAGTCGCTTCATGACAGGGATCGTGATCGACCCCGTTGCAACAACATCGGATGTTGGGCTCCCGGACATCGTGCCGTACAGGCCCGACGAAATGATCGCGATTTTGGCGGGGCCGCCGCGCGCATTGCCGGTCACAAGCGCTGCAAGGTTGAAAAAGAAGTCCCCTCCCCCGGCCTTGGCCAGGAATGTTCCAAACATCACGAACAGGAAAACATAGCTGGCAACGACCTGAAGCGGCACGCCAAAAAGTCCATCGGTGGTGAAAACCAGAATATCCAAGAGATAGCTGAACTCGCTGACGCGATGCCCGAATGGCGGCGGCAGAAGAGAGCCAAACAGATTATAAATCAGGAAGAGGGCGACAACGCCGGTCAGGCCTAGGCCGGTGGTCCGGCGGGTCGCTTCGATGGTCAGAAACAACAAGGCTGAGCCAAAGAAAAACTGATCGGTTGTGAATTCGTCGAGTAGACTGATCCGGTCCGCAATCGCTCCCGAGGTCACGTAGAAATACACCCCTGTGGCCAGGCTCAGCGCAGAGAGAACCCAATCATAGATCGGAATGCTGTCCGGCGCGCGCGAGGTCGCGCCGATCGCGAGGAAGAGAATCGTGAAAATGCCCGATACGAACAGAATGCCCTGAATGAGCGGATCGGAGATGATGAAGAGGTTCGAGTGGATTACCCAAACCGCGAATGCCGCCGCCAGAACCATGACGATGGTTCTCATCGGCGAGCCTAAATTTCTACGACGACCGGTTTCTGTAAGCGAAGGAAAATTCATGTAGACCCCGTATAAGGCAGAGAAGAGAAAGAACCGCGATGTATGGGCCGCGCGATGACATGACGTGACATCTCACGTAGCCACCGCGGGGCATTGCTCTGTGCAGTCCATGAGTGGGCCGGCGCGTGTCGTTGCAGCGCGCGCCGGCCGGATCGCGGGATCGACCTTACTTGAGCAGACCCAGTTCCTTGTAGGCACGCTCCGCACCAGGATGGAACGGCAGCGTGGTCTGCGACGTCAGAAGTTCCGGTGTGAGCGCCTGCATCGCCTTATGCACGCCGCGGATCTCGTCGATATTGGACGCGATGCTCTTTGCGAGCATGTAGCCAGTTTCTTCCGGCAGTACATCGGAAGTGATTACCATCGCACCCAGTGCGAGCGTGACGACATCTTCGGTCTGGTTCTTGTAGCTGTCGGCTGGAATTGTGAACGTGCCGGTTCCGAAACGCTCGTTGGTCGCAGCGATGATGTTTTCGGGAACGCTGAGCAACACGACGTCATTGCCCTCGTCAACTTTACGGAACGACGAATGTCCGATGAAAATGCCGTTGATCACCATATCGGTGCGGCCGTCTGCAATCAGATCTGCTTGCTGTGACGAACCACCGCGGACAAGCACGCCGCCATTGGACTCGATCGTGGCTTCGTCGTAGCCCGCCTCTTCGAGCATGAAGGTCGTGATGTTGGCGACGATGTTCCCGGCATTGTTGTTCGCAACACGGATCGCCGCGCCGGACGTCGCGAGGTCGTCAATGCTGTCGATGCCATATTCTTCGGCAAGAGACTTCTTGATGAAGAAGTGCATCGGCGCCCAGTTGTACATGTAGCCGATGGCTTGAAGGTTCTCGATCGGCGCGTCAAACGGTTCGTCCCCTGCGAGGGCCAGCTTGATCTCGGCATCATGTGCCATCCCCAGGTCGGTCCGTTCACGGCCCAGAAGGCCGATGTTCGCAAAGCCACCCCCGGTGGCCTGATAGGTCACCACGCCGCTCGGGTCATCCGCCTTGACGGCACGGTCAATACCAGCGCCCAGAAGCGACCAAAGCCCCGAGGGATTGCCGCCTGAAAGGGTCACATTAACGCTTTCTGCGGAAGCAGCGCTCGCAAGAACCGCAAGGCCGATCGATGCGGCAACGGCTTTGATTGGAAATTTCATGTCTTCCTCCCTGTTTTCAGTAGACATCTAATATTAGATATCTATCTTTAATGCCAATAGTCTATCCACTCGCACCCGTCAACCCTGATTGAAGTCGAGATTATTGTTCAGCGAAAGCCACTCAGGTCATAGTTCCTGACGCGGAACACGCCGAAGCCGTGTGTCCGGCGTAGGTGCTTTGTCGTGACGCACTATCAACCCGTGGAGCCCCGGAGCAGCAGGCCTCAAACCCCCGCCCCCATAGGCTATCTATGTCCGCCACCGCCATTGAATGGCCCGCGCCGGACCCTCGGCACGCATGGCTCGCGATTCAGTTTTCTGTGTTGCCCTTGGTCGGGGGAACACGGACCCCTCTGGCGGCCGCATCCTGTTCGTCATTTTCGAGGTTCCGGATCATCACGGCAAGTGCGTGTCGCAAGTCTTCCTGAGCTTTCTTGGACAGTCCCGCCATCGCTGCATCGTTCACTTCGAGCGCCAGAGGTTCGAGAACGTCGCGCAGCTCCAAGCCCTTCCGCGTCAGAAACGCGTGCTGGCGCCGTTTGTTGCCCTCGACGTTGCGTCGCTCTATGAAACCCAATTCTTCCATTTTGATGAGCGCGGTGTGGGCGGTGGGTTCGGTGAGATGCGCCCGGTCGCTCAGTTCGCGTTGCGACAACCCGTCTTCCTGCCAGAGGATGCGCAGGAAAATCCACTGACCGAACGTAACATTTTCCGTTTGCAGGCGAAGTTGAAGAGCCCGGTTGAAACCGCGGGCCGCCAATCGCACCAGTCGGGCCAAGCGCTCGTCGGGGCGGACAGGCACATGGCTTGATTGCTTTTCTTTCATCGCATCGCTCACGGCCTGTCTCCACACATGGTTTTTATCCAAACAGCGCGCCCGCCCGGACTTGATAGCTAGGAACTCCAGAGTTCTGCCGCACGCCTTTGGCGGCGGCACAACCCTAGCGTGGCGCGCGCAACATAGGTGCCGAGCCTTGGTACAAAGTCAAGACATGGAAGACGGGGTGCCTATCGTTGGGCCCGAGTATGGACTTTCTTCCGGGGTGGTTTTGCCCCTGTGTCGGGATTGTGCGCCGGTTGCTTTCCAGAACGCGACCATCATGCGCCGACACCTGCCTTGCACCACTGTGCCGCACAGCGCCGGGCAACCGTTGTGTAACGCCTCCGGCAAACCCGGCGCGGTTCACGGCCATTCAATAGGTGCAAGGAACATAGGCTCTGCAGTTCAGCTGTGCACACCGTTCGCGCGGAGGGGCTGGTCAGTTCAGATCGTTCAACTTTTGTCGCCAGCGTTCCACCACATCGGGGTTCCTGACATATGTCGGCAGACCACCTTTCATGATGCGTGTTGCGTTTTCGACGAGGACGTCGGGCATGACCGTGTAGAGATCAATGGTGTGGCCCAGGATATGCGGGGTGAGGATCACCCGGTCGAGGCCGCGCAGCGGGTGGTCGGCGGGCAGCGGTTCGGTTTCCGTCACGTCCAGCCCCGCACCAGCCAGGTGCCCTGCGGTCATCACCCGCACCAGCGCATCCTCGTCAATGAGACCCCCGCGCGAGGTGTTGATCAGAACCGCATCCGGCTTCATCATGCGCAGTTCAGCCTCGCCAATCATGCCCCGTGTCTGCGCGTTCAACGGCACATGCAGGCTCACCACATCACACGTGGTCAGCAGCGCGTCGCGCTCCACCAACCGTACGCCCGTAGGCGCGGTATCCGGTGTCAGGAACGGATCGTGCACCAGGATCTGTGCCGGCTCGAACGCCAGCAGTCGCTCGATCACCCCGGCCCCAATCCGGCCAGACCCGATCAGGCCGATCGTCCGGCCCCGCACCATCCGCGCATACATCTGCTGCGGCCGGCCCGCATTTTCGCGTAGCAGGCGTTCGGATTCATGCAGCCGGTACAGCAGCACCAGCATCAGCATCACTGTCGCCTCTGACATCGCCAGAAAGTTCTCGGGCGTTGCACCATTGGCCACGATCAGACCACGCGCGGCACAGGCCTCCAGATCGACCGCATCCACCCCGATCGTCGGAAAGACCAGCGCCCGCAGCCGTGGCGAGGCATCCAGATCCGCCTCGCTCAGCCGCGACCGCGAGCTGGCCACGATGATATCAACGTCCGACAGCAGCGCCTGCCGTTGCTCTCCCGTCAGCCGCAGCGGAACACCCGGGGTGATCTGGGGGCCGCGAACGACCTCCCAGCCTTCGGCCCGCAGCCGATCCGTTGCGGTGTCCAACACCTCTTCCAGCACAGGATCCTGCGCAATATAGATCTTCGGGGTCATCATCAGTCGCTCCGCGTCAGGCCAGCGACCATGTTGGGGTTATACCCCGGCTGGACACGTGCATCGATCACTACGCTCTTGCCCGCGCGCACCATCTCGACGCCCTGTTTGATCGCCTCGACCAGCTCGCCCGCGGTAAAGACCGGGCCGATCCCTTCGCAGCCCTGCGCCCGCGCAACTCCGGCAATGTCGATATCCGGATCACCGATACGCTGGCCGATCCACTTGTTCTCGACCGGGCGGTTGCGGGCCACGGCCACGCGTTCCTGGTGCACCTCGTCATTGTAGAACGAGCGATTGTTCGACACCACCGCCAGGAACGGAGTGCCATAATGCGCCGCCGTCCAAAATGCCGAGGCCGCCATCATGAAGTCGCCGTCCCCAAGAACCGCAACAGGCAGCCGGTCGCTGTCTTTCAGCGCCAGCGCCGCCCCGATCAGCATCCCAGGACCCGAGCCGATCCCCGCGCCGCCATCCGAACCCAGGAAGTCCAGCGGATGACGGAAGTGCCACGCCTCGCCCGCCCAACCCAACGGCAAACGCACAAAGCTGGCACAGACACCTTCCAAACCTTCGCCAAGCGCCCCGGCCAGCGTCATGATATCAAGCTCAACATCTGCATCGGGGGCGTTCAGCGCGGGTTTGACCGGCAAATCACCGGGCATCTCGCCCGCCCCTACACCCAGGGCATCGGCAATCGCATGCATCGCAACATCCGGGCCACAGGCCAGGTGCAGATCCAGCGCAGGCAGCGCCTGATGCTCCATCCCCCAGCCATTGTGCAGCTGATAATCCAGCGACGCCTGGATCACCTGCGCCGTCACTTCGCCCGCCAGTTTCAGCGTACCCGCGACATCCAGCCAGTCCAGGCTCAGGATCACATCGGCCTCGCGCAGCACCGCGCCCGCCGCGTCGTCGATGAAGAAGGCTGGTTTACCCCGATGCTGCGGGTGATCCGTCGGGAAAGACGCCCCGATCCGGATATCCGTCAGAACCTTCGCCCCCAGCCCCTCGACAAAGGCCACACGCCGCGCCCAATCCGCCGGATCGCGCGACACCCGCCCCGCCAGCACCACAGGCGCCTTGGCGTTCTTCAGCAGGTCCGCCGCACGTGCCACGCCTTCGGCCGAAGGAGCCGCAGGCAAAGGCGGCTGGTAACGCGCAAAATCCGGCAGCGCCGGGGCCTGCGCGTGCTGCTTTTCCTGGATCGACACATCAAAGTTCACATAGGTCGGCCCTTTCGGCTCGCTCCGCGCGATCACATCCGCACGCAACATCGATTCCAGCGCCGCCTCCATCGAGCCAGGCTGATCGTCCCATTTCACATAATTCCGGATCATCGACGCCTGGTCACGGCAGGTATGGAGCCAGTCAATCCAAGGACGCCGCAGCGCCGCATCAACCGGCCCCGTCGCACCATAGATCAGCACAGGAACCCGATCACACCATGCGTTGAAGATCGCCATCGTCCCATGCATCAGACCCACGTTGCTGTGCAGAATCACCGCCAATGGCTCCCCCGTCACCTTCGCATAGCCATGTGCAATCGCAACCGCATGCTCTTCGTGCAGACACAACAGCATCTGCGGATCTTCATTACCAAGGTGGTTCACAAGGCTGTCATGCAAACCCCGAAAGCTCGACCCAGGGTTCAGCGCAACATACTTCACCCCCAAACCTCGCAACATATCCGCAAATACATCGCTACCCCAAACTCCCAAACTATCCGACGATACTGGGCGCTCAACCTGATACAGCCTGTGCTCTGTCATGTGTTTTGGCCTTTCCTTATGAAGTGTTGATGCAGCAGCGCCCCATTTTGAAAGGCGTACGCAATAGGTATTTATTGCCCGCCGAAAGGGTGGGCATTTTGCATTTCAGACGGTCTGGAGCGGTTCAGAGGATCAGAAATCCAAACCGAAATCGACGGTCCCCGCCGAATGGGTCAAAGCACCGGAGGAAATATAATCCACATTTGCCGATGCGATTTCGCGCAAACGGCCAAGGGTCACATTCCCGCTGGCTTCTGTCTTCGCCCGCCCGTCAATGCGCTTTACGGCTTCGGCCATGTCTTCGGTCGACATATTGTCAAACATGATGACATCTGCGCCCCCGGTCTGAAGCACCTCGTCCAACTGATGCAAACCGTCGATCTCGATCTCAACCACGACCATGTGACCCACATTTCGCTGAACAGCTTCCAGCACCTGTTTGATGCCACCAGCCGCTGCGATATGGTTGTCCTTGATCAGGATCGCATCAGATAGGGAAAACCGGTGATTGTGGCCGCCGCCATGCAAAATGGCGAGCTTCTCGACAAGTTTCAGCCCCGGTGTGGTTTTGCGCGTACAGGTGATACGTGTCTTGGTACCCGCAAGTTCCTGCACATAGGACGCTGTCAAAGTTGCCGTCCCGGACAACCGCCCGGCAAAGTTCAGGGCAACACGCTCTGCGGCAAGGATCGACGCCGCCGATCCCTCTATACACATCAAGGTATCGCCCGCTTTGCAGGCCGTACCATCCGCAACAACAGTCTCGACAATAAGATCGGGATCAATCAGCCGAAACGCCAGAGAGGCCACCTGCATCCCAGAGACAACCGCGTCCTGCCGTGCACGCATTTGCGCCTTATAGCGCGTGCCTTCAGGCAGAACGGAACGGGTTGTCACGTCGCCTGCTGCACCCAAGTCCTCCATAATAGCGTTCCGAACCATAGGTTCGAGGATGATATCGGGGACGTTCGCAACACTGCTCATTATTTTTAAGATCCTTGTCGGTTTGCAGAAAGGGCAGGAAGGGATGGTCTCATCCCGGCCAAAGCAATCAATAAAGAAAAAGCTTTTGGATCCCAGACCCCGTTCGCACATTACCTACGCACCGGGTCACTGACCCGACAGATTGATATGCACATTCTTTTCATGGGTGAAGGAAATCAGCTCGCCAATACCTTCTTCGCGCCCGATACCCGATTGTTTGACCCCACCGAACGGGGCACCAAGGAAATGCCGGCCAACTTCGTTAACCCAAACAAACCCGGCCTCGACGCGTGCAGCCGTACGATGAGCCGTCACCAAGTCCCGAGTCCAAATTGCGCAGGTCAGCCCAAGCTCAAGTGCATTGACCTCGTTCAGCATGGAATCTTCGTCCGACCATTTGCGAACCGCAAGAACTGGCCCGAAAATCTCTTCACGGGCGATACGCATCTGCGGCGTTACATCCGCAAAAATCGTCGGCGCGATGAAGCTTCCCTGTGCCAGCGCACCTTCGGTCACCGCATGGCCGCCGGTTACGGCACGCGCGCCTTCGCTCATGGCGGATTCGATGAAGTCCATGATCCGATCGAACTGTGTCCGGCTGACGATCGCCCCCATCGTGGTCTCCGGCTCTGTCGGAATGCCTGGCTTGTACCGTTCGACAGCCGCTTTGAGATGTGAGATGACCGCATCGTGGATGTCTACATGCAAGAAAGCGCGGCTCGTCGATCCGCAAGATTGCCCGCACCAGCCGAAATTCATGCCGCCGACGATCGCATCGGCGATCTTCTTCGGATCGCTGTCCGGATAGGCGATCAGCGCGTTCTTGCCGCCGAGTTCGAGCAGCACTGGTTTGACGGTGTCGCTCGCGCTGCGCATCACCGCCCGGCCCGCGGGTACGGAGCCGATGAGTGTGACCTTGGCGACGTCGGGATGTTCGGCCAGCCCAGCTCCTGCCTCGACGCCGCCCGGCAGAACATTGAACGTGCCTTTAGGCAGCAGGCCATCGATGAGCTCCGCCAGCCGCAGCGAAGACAACGGAGCCTGAACCGGCGGCTTGATGATGACGGCATTGCCTGCGGCCAGAGGCGCTGCCATCTTTCCGCCGCAGAACATGAAAGGGTGATTAAAGGCAAGAATCCGTGCAACCACGCCCATCGGCTGGCGTAGGGTCATGTTGATGCGCTCTGGTCCCATAGGGATCGTATCGCCCTTCATTTCGGTCACAAGACCGGCGAAAAACTCCATCTGCGCTGCCGCAATCGCGGCGTCGCCGCGCATTTCAGTATAGGGGTTGCCACAGTTTGCAGCGTCCATCATCGCCAGTTCATCGCCATGCTTTCGCAAGAGATTTGCGATTTCCTTCAGGATACGTGCGCGTTCCAGCGGCACAACATCCCGCCATACCTCGAACCCTTCTTTCGCTGCCGCAACCGCCGCATCGACATCGGCGCGACTTGCCGTCGCAACCGACCCGATCCGCTCGCCGGTTCCTGGGTTGAAAGTGTCTTCGTACTTTCCCTCTAGTGGCGGCACCCATGCGCCGCCGTAGTAGAGATGGGCTGGTTCTTGAAGAGAGAGCTTCGCGTCTAGTTTCAGATTTTCCATCTAAGGTATCCTCCCGGCTTGAGGTCCTAATAACTTAGACTTCTAAATATTGTCAATCAGAGAACCCGCCCGAGGGCCGATTGGACGCCAAGCAAGTGCGGCAAGTATGTTTCAATCGTCTGCTTCGGTGTCCAGCCGGCAGACGACAAACCGATATTGAGAGCAGCGACGGTCAATCCCTTGCGATCATTCAGCGGAACAGCGATTGACCGTAAACCCGTTTCCACTTCCTGGTCCACAAATGCATATCCGTCCTCTCTCGCAGCATCGATCCGGCACAAGGTCTGAACTGGGTCGAGTATTGAGAACTTGGTCCGCGGGGTTAGGTCCGAGCGTCTGACAAGCAGGTCAGCCTCTTCGCGAGGCAGCGCAGCCAACAGAACCCTTCCCATCGAGGTGCAATGGGCGGGGAGTCGTGACCCAGGCATGAGCCCGATGGACATCACACGTTTCTGCGCCGCGCGCGCGATATACACGATCTCGGTCTCATCGAGCAGTGCCACGGAACAGCTTTGACCAATTTGCTCGGAGAGTTGGTCAAGCCAAGGTTGGACAATCTGCGAGAGCGGTAGGGAAGCAAGTGCGGCCACTCCGAGCCGTAGGATGCGCGGGGTAAGAGTAAAAAACTTACCGTCATAGTCGGCGTAACCTTCGCGGTGGAGCGTCAACAGTACGCGTCGCGTAGCAGCGCGATCCAAGCCACTGGCGACGGCAGCTTCGGATATCGAAAGACGCGGGGATGTGGGTCCGAAGGCTTCGATCACTTTCAGCCCCTTGGCGAGCGAGGCGATGTAGTCGGTGGGATTGTTCAACATGCGAACGCTGATATACACATGTTGAAAAAAGATCAATATATGAACTTTTTACTCGCTACGGCGGTAATCTAGGGATATTTCGAAGGGTATCTAAGGAGGATCCTGATGAACAAAACATCGCCCAGCCTCGCTGACGCGGTTGCGGATATCCCCGATGGCGTACAGGTTATGATCGGTGGCTTTGGAGGCTCCGGAGCCCCGATCGAACTGATCCACGCTTTAATCGACCGCTTTCGTGCCACCGGCAGCCCCAAGAATCTTACCGTGATAAACAATAACGCGGGAAACGGCGCGATCGGAATCGCCGCGATGATCAAAGCGGGGATGGTCAGGAAGATGATCTGCTCTTTCCCGCGCAGCTCCAACGCCGAGGCATTCAACGAAAAATACCTGGCAGGCGAAATCGAGCTCGATTTGATCCCGCAGGGTACATTGGCCGAACGCATTCGCGCGCGCGGAGCAGGCATTCCCGCTTTTTATACACCAACTTCTTTTGGTACCGAGCTTGCCGAAGGCAAGCCGACAGAGACGTTCGACGGCAAGATGTACGTGCAAGAGTTGTGGTTGAAGGCCGACTTCGCCCTGATCAAAGGCCATGATGGTGACGAGACCGGCAACCTTACCTATCGTTTGGCTGGCCGGAACTTCAATCCGTTGATGGCGATGGCTGCCGATCGCACGATTGCGCAGGTCTCCAACCTCCGCGCACCTGGCTCCATCGATCCTGAGGCGGTAGTTACCCCCGGAATCTTCGTCGACAAGATTGTCGAGGTTCCCGCGCCTCAACAAGAAGAAGTACTCGTGCGTAGGGGGGTGGTCTACTGATGTCCGGTTTCAATTTAATGGAAGACAAACTGACGAACGCGCAGATCGCGTGGCGTGCCGCTCAGGATATCGAAGATGGTTCCTATGTGAACCTCGGTATCGGATTTCCCGAGATGATCGCCAAGTTCCAGCCCGATGGCCGCGATGTAACCTATCATACCGAGAACGGCGTGCTGGGATTCGGAAAAGCCCCTGCGGAGGGACAGGAAGACTGGGATCTTATTAATGCGGGCAAAAAGGCGATTACATTGAAGCCCGGTGCATCCTTTTTCCATCATGCCGACAGCTTTTCGATGGTGCGCGGTGGCCACCTCGATCTGGCCGTTCTTGGCGCGTATCAGGTCGCCCAGAACGGCGATCTGGCGAACTGGCGCGTAGGCACCAAAGGCGTGCCGGCCGTGGGTGGAGCAATGGACCTTGTGCATGGGGCCAAGCGTGTGGCGGTTGTAACTGACCATGTAACCAAGGATGGCGGCCCGAAACTGGTCGAGGCCTGTACTTTCCCGCTGACAGGCGTCGGGTGCGTGACCCGCGTCTACACCTCTCTGGCCGTGATTGACATCGAAGATAGCAAATTCGTGCTTCGTGAAAAACTGCCGGGCATCACTTTGGACGCCTTGCAGGCGGTGACTGGCGCGACGTTGCACATTGTTGGCGAAGTTGCCGAACTCAATGTTCCCGAGGGAATCTCATGACTGACGTATACATATGCGACTACATCCGCACACCAATCGGCCGCTTTGGCGGTGCGCTTTCCTCCGTCCGCGCTGACGACCTTGCCGCGATTCCGCTTCGGGCCATTGCCGCGCGCAATCCGGGCCTCGACCTTGCCGCGATCGACGAGGTGATCTTCGGCTGCGCCAATCAGGCTGGCGAAGACAACCGCAACGTCGCCCGCATGGCGCTGCTTCTCGCAGGCTATCCCGAGACGGTGCCGGGTACGACGATGAACCGACTTTGCGGCTCGGGTATGGATGCGGTCATCACTGCAGCTCGGGCGATCAAATCCGGCGAGGCCGAGCTGCTTGTCGCCGGAGGGGTAGAGAGCATGTCGCGCGCGCCATTCGTGATGCCCAAGGCCACCTCCGCCTTCTCGCGGGCCAATGAGGTCCACGACACCACTATCGGCTGGCGTTTCGTTAACAAGCTGATGAAGGAAAAATATGGCGTCGACAGCATGCCCGAGACGGCAGAGAATGTGGCCGAAGATTTTGGCATCTCGCGCCCCGATCAGGATGCCTTCGCCTTGCGCTCGCAGCAGAAAGCGGCCAAAGCCCAAGTCAATGGCCGTTTGGCCCAGGAGATCGTGCCGGTTACGATCCCGCAGCGCAAAGGTGATCCTCTGGTCATCGACACCGACGAGCATCCGCGTTCCACGACTACATACGAAGGCCTGAAAAAGCTTCGGCCCTTCGTGAAAGCCGATGGCACTGTGACAGCGGGCAACGCCTCTGGCGTGAATGACGGGTCTGCCGCTTTGATCCTTTCGACGAAAGAAGCTGCCGAAAAGCATGGGCTTAAGCCGATCGCCAGAGTGCTCGGCGGGGCGACCGCCGGCGTGGCGCCGCGCATCATGGGCTTCGGCCCGGTTCCGGCCTCGAGAAAGCTTCTGGCGCGTCTTGGCCTGCGCCAAGAGGAGTTCGCAGTGATTGAGCTTAACGAAGCTTTCGCCTCGCAGGGCCTCGCCACGTTGCGTAATCTTGGGATTGCTGATGATGACGTGCGTGTGAACCCCAATGGCGGGGCAATCGCGTTGGGTCATCCGCTGGGCATGTCGGGTGCGCGAATTACTGGCACCGCGATGCTCGACCTCAAGCCTGGTGAGAAATCGCTCTCCACCATGTGTATCGGTGTAGGACAGGGTATTGCTATTGCGCTAGAAGCCGTCTGACTGGCTCAACGCCAGGTGAAATCCTCTTCAACCCGCCGGTGCAGAAGCCGCGCCAGCAGATCGGCATGGCTGTCTTCGTCGAACGTGAACTTGCGGGTCAGGCCAACCGCCCCGGCCATGTATTTCGATCTTAAATCGAGCGCAGCAAGGCTGCCACGCGCAATTTCCCGCGCCACGACGCCGCGCGATATGAACCAGAGCATTTCAGAACCTTCGAGAAGCGTTTGCGCCGCCGACAGGGCCACCGTCTCGAACACCGGTGTGAGATCGGATAACCCCATCGCGGCAAGGTACTGATCCACGCTCTGACGGATGATCGCACCGGGGTTGGGCAGGATGAGGGGATAGCGTAGCAGCGCGTCGGACACCGGCAGATCCAGCGCTGGATGTCCGGCGCGCGCCACCAGCAAGATCGGCTCGTCATAGAGATACTCGAAAGACAGGCCTGCCATGTCGGCTGCCCGTGGCATGCGCCCGACCATAAGGTC
>Ga0098073_1000066_pt1 | contig 43412 bp, 41 predicted proteins | sample 31_taG_FD_75060 | JGI IMG/M metagenome (GOLD analysis project Ga0098073, IMG submission 75060) | Marine viral communities from the Gulf of Mexico - 31_GoM_OMZ_CsCl metaG | ecosystem: Environmental > Aquatic > Marine > Oceanic | place: Gulf of Mexico | collected 2015-07-12
GCAAACACAGCCACAGCAGGTGCTGTGGTATAAAGCACTGCAATTAACAATAAGGCTATTCCTGCCGATTTACGTGCATCCTTAACACGTTTCACAGTAAAAAACCTTACAATAACGTGAGGAAGTCCTGCAGTACCAACCATTAAGGCTAAAGTAATGGCAAAGACATCAATTAATGATTTTGAGCCATTGGTATATTCGGCAAAACCAAGTTCAGTGCTTAGTCCATCAAGTTTATCTAATAAGTAAGTCCCTGAACCATCTGCCAATTCACTTCCAAAACCCAATTGCGGAATCGGGTTACCTGTCATTTGGATAGAAATAAAGATGGCTGGTACCATAAAGGCAAAAATGAGCACGCAATACTGCGCCACTTGCGTATAAGTAATGCCTTTCATACCACCTAAAACGGCATAGAACAATACAATGAGCATTCCGATAATAACACCTGTATTAATATCGACTTCTAAGAATCTTGAAAAGACAATACCTACGCCTCGCATTTGTCCTGCAACATACGTGAAAGAGACCAACAAAGCGCAAACTACAGCCACTATTCGTGCTGTATCTGAATAATAACGATCACCAATAAAATCTGGAACGGTAAACTTTCCAAACTTTCGTAGATAAGGTGCTAAGAGCAATGCAAGAAGCACGTAACCACCTGTCCAACCCATTAAATAGACAGCGCCATCGTAACCAGCAAAGGAAATGATCCCAGCCATTCCAATAAATGAGGCAGCGCTCATCCAATCTGCAGCTGTCGCCATACCATTAGCCCAAGGAGACACGCCTCCTCCAGCTACATAAAATTCTTTGGTTGAACTCGCTCTAGACCAAATGGCTATACCAATATAGATAGCGAAGGTCACACCAACAAGAATATACGTCCAGTTTTGTACATCAATGGCTTCAACAAACAAGGCCTTACTCATCATAACCATATTTTTTGTCTAGTTTATTCATAAGGCGTACATACACAAATATGAGAACAACAAACACATAGATGGCACCTTGTTGAGCAAACCAGAAACCAAGCTTAAAGCCTCCTATTCTGATGCTGTTCAAAGTGTCTTTAAAAATTATACCTGCGCCATAAGAGACCACAAACCAGATGGCCAAAAGGATGATCACATATCTGATATTTTCTTTCCAATAGGCTTTGGCCTTGTCTTCTGGTGTCATGCTCTATTTTCTTTTAAGCGTTGTTTATAAGCGGATAATTCTTTTACCACTTTTGGAGCTAATAAAATGGTTGATAACATCGTTGGAATCGCCATAAGTGCAAATACACCATCAATCAAATTAATCATCGCACTTAATGAAGTAGTTGCGCCTAAAATGATACTTAGGATGTAAAAATAATTATAGTAATGTTGTTTATCGGCACCTATTAAAAAGGACATACATTTTGAACCATAATACGAATAGGAGAATAAAGACGAGATACTAAATACAGCAATACACACCAAGAGCAAATACTTGCCAAAACCTGGCATCGCTTCAGCAAAAGCAGAGGCCGTTAAGCTCACACCATTATCTGACGTCGTTTCCCAAACTCCAGTGACCAAAATAGCCAAAGCCGTAAGCGTACAAACCACTAAGGTGTCAATGGCTGGACCTAACATGGCAACCAAACCTTCTCGAATTGGCTCGTCTGTTTTAGCAGCGCCATGTGCTAAAGGTGCTGTTCCCAATCCAGCTTCATTAGAAAATGCACCTCGCTTTATACCATGTAAAATTAAAGCACCAATCACACCACCTAAAAAGGTATTCTCTTTAGGGAAATAATCGGCAGCAAAAGCATCAGTGAATATCAGTCCAAAATATTGAGGAACTACATCTATATGAATAACTAAGATAATCAATACCGCTATAAAATATAACAACACCATTGATGGTACCAACTTCGCCGCTGTTTTACTAATACGGCTTAAACCACCAAGGATGACAATAGAGGTTATACCCACGAGTACCAATCCAATTATTAAGTTTGATGTAAATCCGACTTCAACGCCATTAGGCGCCAATAAAATATCGTTAATAGCTTGTGTTAATTGGTTAACATTAAATACAGGCAATGCACCAATCATGCAACAAAAACTAAACATGACCGCTAAGGGTTTCCATGATTTCCCTAAGCCTTCCATAATGAAGTACATAGGACCACCTTGCAACTCTCCTGCACTATCCTTACCTCTAAACATGATAGCTAAGGTACAGGTGAAAAACTTTGTAGACATTCCGACCACTGCACTCACCCACATCCAAAACACAGCACCTGGACCTCCTATAGAAATCGCCACAGCAACTCCAGCAATATTACCCATACCAATAGTGGAAGATAAGGCTGTTGTTAAAGCTTGAAAATGGCTAATTTGCCCAGGATCGTTGGGATCATCATACTTACCACGTAGTACTTGAATGGCATGACCTAACAACTGAAAAGCAGCAAATTTAGAACGAATAAGTAAATATAATCCGCCTCCAATTAGTAGAATAAGCAAAGGTAATCCCCAAACTGCGCTCGAAAAAGCTGCAGTTAACTGGTTAAGTTGTTCCATAGAATTTTAGTTAGTTGACGTTATAAATGTAAGAAAGTTGAATGAAACAACTAAGAATGTTGATAATTCTTTCCTTGAAACAAATGCAATACTTTGAATAATATATAATTATAGTCTAACTTTATTACTTTAAAATTAACCAACCAATACGTTTAAAACATGAGAAATATTCTTACTCTACTCATCCTCATAATTAGTATAAATACCTTTAGTCAAGAGTCCATGCGAAGATGGCGCAAATTGAATCAAGTGCGAAGTGACAAGTTCGACTTGGTGTTGCCAGAAGCTATGCGAGAAAACAATATTGACATGTGGATTGTAACCAATCGTGAAGGCAATTTTGATCCTCTATATACTGATATGGGAGAAGGTTATGTAGGCTCAACAGGATATTACATTTTTACAGATAATGGTGGTGATCGCATTGAGCGCGCTGTGCTTGGTATTGGTGGTTATTTACTGGAAGAAGGTGGCACTTACGATTATTTTGGATCAGGAGATGAATTGAAGGCTTTTGTTGAAGTACGAAATCCAAAACGAATTGGTTTAAACATCTCCAAAAACTTTGGTGGTGCCGATGGTCTTACACATTCAGCCTATTTGGAATTAGCGGAAGTGCTTGGTAAAACTTACGAGGATCGTTTTGTATCAGCTGAAAAGTTAGTCTCTGATTTTAGATCGCGTCGCGTAGCCAGCGAAATTGCTATTTATGGTGAAGCTGGAGAACTCTCTTACACTATTGCTGAACGAGCCTTTTCAAACGAAATAATCACTCCAGGAGTCACTACACTCGAAGATGTGGCATGGTGGATGAAGGAACAGCAATTTAAACATAACTTAGGCTCTTCTTTTGGAATGCCATCGGTTTATATTACTGGTCCTGATGGTGTGGAAGCAACATCTTCGGATCGCATTATACAACGAGGCGATGTTTTGATGATTGATTGGGGCGTTGGACTCATGAACATGTATACAGATATGAAGCGCATGGCCTATGTATTGAAAGAAGGCGAAACTAAAGTCCCAGAAGGCATACAAAATGCCTTTGATCAAGGCGTCAAGGTAAGAGATGTGATTAAGAAAACCATTAAAGCTGGTGTCACCGCTAAACAGGCGGAAAATGCGGTGTATGAGGCTCTAACTAACGCTGGTTTTAATAAAATGAAAGGTTTTAATCAATATACAGACAGCGACAAAACTGACGTTATAATTGGGTGTCATTCTGTTGGGAATTGGGGACATGGAATAGGTCCTTCTATTGCCTTTTTTAATCCTGTGCGATTAGGATATAAACTAAAACCAAGCAATCTTATTTCAATTGAGTTGTTTGCCTATACTAAGGTGCCAGAATGGGGAGGCAAAAAATTGAGAGTACCTTTAGAAGATGATGCAGTAATAACTGAAAGAGGTATTGAATGGTTATATCCAATAAACCCAAAAATATTGGTTATAAAATAAAATCGTGGCCTACGACGACTATTTAGCGGACAGAATTAGACGACTATTAAAAGAGAAACGTGCGCATTTTGAAGAGATGAAAATGATGGGAGGATTATGTTTTAAAGTGGATCATAAAATGCTTTGTGGAATTCACATTGATAAAAAATATGGCGATAGCCTGCTCATGGCAAGAATTGGCGAAGAGGCTTATAAAACAGCCATAAAAAGCAAGCATTGTTTACCGATGGACTTTACAGGACGTCCAATGCGTGGTTACATTTTTGTAACACCTGATGGTTTTGACTCCGAAGATGATTTATCACATTACTTAGAGTTGTGTTTAGATTTTAATCCCAAAGCCAAAGCCAGTAAATCTAAAAAATAGCATTGTATAGGTAGTTCTACGTATTGATTTTAAAGAAAAATCCGGTAACTTTGTTCAACGTCTGATATAAGTCATTAAAACGACGAACATCATTAAAGTTAAACAAAATGCTAAAATTCCATTAAGGAATATTTACTTTAAATACTCTAATACATTGGCTTCTATGCGTTCTTGAATATTTGACACATCAGCCTTGATAAAGGTTTCACCAGTGATGTTTTCATACAATTCAATATAGCGCTTACTAACGGTTTCAATGTAGTCATCACTCATAAAAGGAACGGTCTGCCCTTCTAGTCCTTGAAAGTTATTGGCAATAAGCCATTGACGTACAAACTCTTTTGACAGTTGCTTTTGGGCTTCGTTTTTATCTTGGCGTTCTTGATAACCATCTGCATAAAAATATCGTGAAGAATCAGGTGTATGTATTTCGTCAATCAGTACAATATTACCATCCTTAGTTTTACCAAATTCATATTTGGTATCTACAAGAATTAGCCCGCGTGATGCAGCAATTTCAGAACCACGTTGAAACAATTTACGCGTATAGTCTTCCAATACTAAATAATCGGCTTCTGAAACAATTCCTCTTTTTAAAATATCTTCTCTAGAAATATCCTCGTCATGGTCTCCCATTTCAGCTTTAGTCGCTGGAGTAATTATGGGCTCAGGTAACTTATCATTTTCCTTCATACCTTCTGGCATAGCTACTCCACAAAGCATACGTTTTCCTGCTTTATACTCTCTTGCTGCATGACCAGACAGGTAACCACGAATTACCATTTCTACTTTAAAAGGTTCACATAAGTGCCCAACAGCGACATTTGGGTCTGGTGTGGCTACCAGCCAGTTTGGCACTAAGTCTTCGGTTGCTTTCATCATTTTAGTTGCAATCTGATTTAAGATTTGACCTTTATAAGGAATACCTTTTGGCATTACGACGTCAAAAGCAGAAAGTCTATCTGTAGCAATCATGACTAATTGCTCGTCATTTATATTGTAAACTTCGCGAACTTTGCCCTTATAAACACTTTTTTGATTAGGGAAGTTAAAATTGGTGTCAATTATGGTTTTACTCATCAAATTTTATTCTCTATTTTCAATATTCTTATATGCAGCAATTACTTTTTTCACAAGGCTGTGACGAATTACATCTTTATCATCAAGGAAAATGATTCCAACACCTTCAACATCTTTTAATATGAGTAAGGCTTCCTTTAGTCCAGATATGGTGCGTCTTGGTAAATCTATTTGTCCTGGATCACCTGTAAGTAAAAATTTAGCATTTTTACCCATTCTGGTTAAGAACATTTTCATTTGTGCATGAGTCGTATTCTGCCCTTCGTCTAAGATGACAAAGGCATTATCTAAAGTACGACCACGCATAAAGGCTAAAGGTGCAATTTGTATGGTTCCATTTTCAATATAACCTTCTAGCTTTTCGTGAGGAATCATATCGCGCAAGGCATCATACAATGGCTGCATATAAGGATCTAGCTTTTCTTTCAAATCTCCTGGAAGAAATCCCAAGTTTTCGCCAGCTTCTACAGCAGGTCTTGTCAAAATAATACGCTTGACTTCTTTACTTTTTAAAGCTTGAACAGCTAAGGCAACTCCAGTATAGGTTTTTCCTGTTCCAGCTGGACCAATAGCAAATACCATATCATTTTTACGCATGCTTTCAACTAACTTACGTTGATTGGCAGTTTGTGCTTTAATTAACTTACCACCTACACCATGAACTAGCACAGCTCCACTAGAATCTGATGTTTGATAATCATCACTGCTCTGACTCGTTAGCACTCGCTCAATAACGTTTTCATCAAGTTTATTATATTTTCCAAAATGGGTCATAAGCATAGTGAGACGTCTATCAAATTCTTCTAGCAATTCTTCATCGCCAAAAGCCTTTAATTTATTTCCACGTGCAACAATTTTTAATTTTGGGAAGTGTTTTTTTAGTAATTCAATATTGGTGTTTTGTGCTCCAAAAAATTCTTTTGGGCTTACCTCTTCAAGCTCGATTATTAGTTCGTTCAAATGCTGAAAAATTTTATAAGATAAATCACTTTGGATTTATTAGTTTTGTATGGCTTAAAAGTACAAAATTTACTAGCAACCCAATTAAAAAAATATCAACAAATTTGCCAATGGCAATCATTACACTAACAACCGATTTTGGAGAGAAAGATCACTTTGCTGGCGCAATAAAAGGAGCTATTTACACTGAAATGCCTGAGGTTAGAATTGTTGATATCTCTCATTCGGTTTCGCCATTTAATATTCCTGAAGCGGCTTATATTATACAAAATGCTTACAGTAGTTTCCCAAAGGGCTCTATTCATATCATTGGAATTGATTCTGAAATCAATGAAGAAAACAAGCATATTGCTATGAAGTTGGACGACCATTATTTTGTATGTGCAAATAATGGGATCATGAGCATGATTTGTGCTGAAATTGCTCCAGAAAAAATTGTAGAAATCAATATTCATGATAAATTACCAACGAGTTTTCCAGTTCTTGATGTGTTTGTAAAAGTGGCATGTCACATTGCACGTGGCGGAACGCTCGAGGTTATTGGTAAAAAAATAAGTGACATAAAACCGATAAAAAATATCATTCCATTTGTGAATGATGAGCAGACCCAAATTATTGGGAATGTGATTTATGTTGATAATTATGGTAATGTCGTTTCCAACATCAAAAAGAAGTTCTTTGAAGACATTCAAAAAGGTCGCCCTTTTGAAGTCTCTGCGAGAAATTATAAATTCAAAACCATTTACACTAAATACAGTGATGTAGTAGATTTTAGTTTACCTGAAGACAAACGCTTTGATGAAGGACGAGGCTTAGTTGTGTTTAACTCATCCAATTACTTAGAAATTGCGGTATACAAAAGTAATAGCTCAACAGTTGGCAGCGCTTCAACCTTGATGGGATTAGAAATGAGAGACACCATAACTGTTAACTTTTTAAATGGATAGTATGTTAGTTAGAATTGTGAAAATGAGTTTTGAACCCAAGCATATTGAAACATTTTTAAGTGATTTTCATTCAGTTAAGCAACATATACGAAATTTTGAAGGTTGCCGTTATTTAGAATTGTATAGAGAGCAGCACGATTCAAATATATTTTTCACGTATAGCTATTGGGACGATGCCTCCTGTTTAGAGCATTACAGAACCTCTGAGTTATTCAAACAAGTCTGGTCGCAGACTAAACCATTGTTTAATGATAAGCCACAAGCTTGGAGTGTGGATAAAATTGTAAGTTTACCTTAATGTTTGCATTACTAAAAAAAGAAATTACTTCGTTTTTTGCCTCACCAATAGGATACCTGGTTTTGGCTATATTTTTAATCATTAACGGATTGTTTCTTTGGTTATTTAAAAACGAATTTAATATTCTGGATTATGGCTTTGCAGACCTCACCTCTTTTTTCACCTTAGCACCTTGGGTTTTAATTTTTCTGATTCCTGCAGTAACGATGCGAAGTTTTTCAGAAGAAAAACGTCAAGGCACTCTTGAGTTGCTTTTAACAAGACCTATCACTAAATTACAGATTGTGTTAGGTAAATATTGTGGTGCAGTCGTATTGATCGTTTTAGCTTTAATTCCTACTCTGTTATACGTATACACAGTCTATAAATTAGGTAATCCATCCGGAAATTTGGATATAGCAAGTACAATTGGCTCCTATATTGGCTTGTTGTTTTTGGTGGCTTCTTACACTGCTATTGGTGTGTTTTCATCGTCACTGTCCAAGAATCAAATCGTTGCTTTTATAATTCCTGTTTTTACTTGTTTGTTCTTTTATATAGGTTTTGAAAGCTTAGCTGATTTCATAGCTGTTGATGATTTGGGAATGCAAGCACATTATGAAAGCCTAAGTCGCGGTATTATTGATACTCGAGATTTGCTTTATTTCCTTTCGGTCACAATTATTTTTATTCTATTAACCACACTAGGAATTAGTGTAGAAAAAATGCCATTTAAAGCTATAAAACCTGTACTTATAATTGGTTTTGGATTAATCGTGATTAACATATTTACACAAGGTTTCTATAAGCGTTTTGACCTCACAAAAGACAAACGTTACACCTTAAGCCAAGCAACCTTAGATATTGTAAATAGTGCTGATGAGCCTATCTATATTGATGTTTTTCTAGAAGGCGACTTCCCTTCTGAATTTAGGCGATTACAAGACGAAACCAGGCAATTGCTCGAAGAATTTTCAGATGAAAATAGTAACCTTAAGTTTGGTTTTATAAACCCATTAGAAGATGAAACGGTTCGTGATCAAAACTTACAATTACTTGTTGAACGTGGTTTAACACCAATGCGATTGAGTGTTCAGGAAAATGGCAAAAGCAGTGAAGAAATTATTATTCCTTGGGCCTTGGCAAGCTATGGTGAAACCACTGTAGAAATTCCACTAATTAAAAGTAAAATTGGAGCAAATCAGCAAGAATTAGTGACTAATTCTGTACAGCATTTGGAGTACGCTTTTGCTGATGGATTTAGTAAGCTAGTGAATCCTAAACGACGAAAAATAGCGGTTTTAAGAGGAAATGGCCAACTTGAAAATAAAAACATTGCAGATTTTGTTACAGCGCTTCGTGATTATTATTATATCGCTCCTTTTACTCTTGACAGTGTCTCTAATAATGCTGTAACGACTTTAAAAAATCTTAGCGATTATGACTTAATCATTTCAGCAAAACCAACAGAATCATTTACTGAAGAAGAAAAATATGTTTTAGACCAATATACCATGAATGGTGGCAAAAGCTTATGGTTGGTTGATCAAGTAGCTATTGAAATTGATAGTTTGTTTAATGAATCAGAATCGAGCCTCGCCATTCCTAGAGATTTAAACCTTACCGATTTTTTCTTTAAATATGGAGTACGCATCAATCCAGTCTTGGTAAACGATATGTACTCTGCTCCTATTACCTTAGCTATTGGCGAAGGTAGTGCGACGCAATTTCAGCCTATACAATGGCAATTTGCACCATTGGCTAGCAGTACGTCCAATCATCCTATAGTCAATAATTTAAATTTAGTGAAATTTGATTTCGCCAATCAAATTGATACCTTATCTAACGGAGTTTCCAAAACAATTTTATTAAAAAGTTCTCCTTTGTCTAGATTAGAAGGCACCCCAAAAATGGTGAGTTTAGATGATATCAAGTCTGAACCTAATCCTGAAGAGTATAAAAATGGTTTACAAAATTTAGCCGTTTTGCTCGAAGGTAATTTTACTTCAGTCTATAACAACAGAGTAAAACCTATTAAGATGGCTGATGATAAAACAGAAAGCGCACCTACAAAAATGATAGTCATTGCTGATGGTGACGTGATTAAAAATGACGTTGGTAGAAATGGACCATTAGAGCTAGGATTTGACAGAGGAACAGGACAACTATATGGCAACAAAGAATTTTTGTTGAATGCTGTAAATTACTTATTAGATGACGATGGACTTATAAACATTCGTTCTAAAGAAATTGCTATTGCTTTTTTAGATCCACAGAAAATCACAGCGGAAAAAACAAAATGGCAAGCCATTAACATTGCTTTACCTTTAGTGTTACTTGGTGTTTTTGGATTTATTTTTACTTTCCTACGAAGAAAAAAATATGCAAAATAACTGTTGTTATTATAACCAAAGAATCACCCTATCTTAGGATTGATTTGTTAATAAGTTTGTTTCCAATATTAGCAAGTATAAGATATATTTGTAGTGATTAATTAAAGAACAAAAACGAAAGCGATATAGATGAACCATTCATTATCTTAAATACTGTTTGTTACAATATATTTAAAAATGAATGCACCATTTGTCCACTAAAAAAATATAAACTTCCAAATGAAATTTATAGTATCTAGTACCTATTTATTAAAACAATTACAAGTTCTTGGTGGTGTTATTAATAGTTCGAACACCTTACCTATTTTAGATAATTTCTTATTTGAACTTAACAATTCAAAACTTACGGTTTCTGCAAGTGATTTAGAAACCACCATGTCTTCAACCATTGATGTAGAAAGTGATAGTGAGGGTAGTATTGCAGTACCAGCAAAATTATTATTGGACACGCTTAAAACTTTTCCTGAGCAACCTTTAACGTTTATTGTTGAAGATAATAATACAATTGAAATAAGCTCTAATCATGGAAAATATGCTTTGGCTTATGCTAATGGAGAAGAGTTTCCTAAAGCTGTGGAATTAGACAACCCGAGTTCTACAATTATTTCTGGAGATATCTTAGCAACTGCGATTAGTAAAACCATATTTGCAGCAGGTAATGACGATTTACGTCCTGTAATGAGTGGTGTGTTCTTTCAGTTTTCAACTGAGAGTTTGACTTTTGTTGCTACTGATGCTCATAAATTGGTAAAATACACACGTAGCGATGTTTCGGCAACTGAAACTGCTGAATTTATAATGCCAAAGAAACCTTTAAATCTTTTAAAAGGGATTTTATTAGGGTCTGAAGATGACGTTGTGATTGAGTATAACGACTCCAATGCAAAGTTCGTTTTTGACAACTCTGTCCTTATTTGCCGTTTAATTGATGGGAAATATCCAAATTATGAAGCTGTAATACCGAAAGAAAATCCGAATAAGTTAACGATAGCAAGAACTCAGTTTTTAAATTCTGTGCGTCGTGTGTCTATTTTCTCAAACAAGACCACACATCAAATCAGACTAAAAATAGCTGGAGCTGAACTTAATATTTCGGCAGAAGATATCGACTATTCAAACAAAGCAGAAGAGCGTTTAACCTGTGATTACCAAGGTGACGATATGCAAATTGGATTTAACTCACGCTTTTTAACTGAAATGCTAAATAATTTAAGTTCTGATGATGTTCAACTTGAAATGAGCTTACCAAACAGAGCTGGTATATTAACGCCTATTGATGGTTTAGATGATGGTGAAAATGTCACAATGTTAGTAATGCCTGTGATGTTGAATAATTAAAGCACACGAAATACAATAAAAAAGCCACTCCATGGAGTGGCTTTTTCTTTTAATAAGCGCAAAGAATTCTAAAATAAGAAAATATTAATTCTTAGTTTTGAATTCTATAATATCCATACTTTGAGAAAAACACTTCTGTTTATTTTTTTAATCGGTTTTATGGCTTGTAAAGAAGAGACAAAGCCAATTCTTCATAAAGAGGAAAACATTGTTAAATATGATTTTAAATATGCCAAAGGGTTCTCAATTTCTGAGCATTTAAATTACAAAGTATTAACCATAAAAGACCCTTGGCCAAAAGCTGATAAAGCCTATACCTATGCCTTAATTCAACGAGATAAATTGGCCGAAAATCATTTAAACCCAGAGACGTTTGATGGTATCATTACTATTCCAATTCAAAATATTGTGGTTACCTCAACTACTCACATTCCTGCCTTAGAACTTCTAGGAGTTGAACAAACTTTAGTTGGCTTTCCAGGATCTGATTATGTATCATCTGAAAAAACCAGATCTAGAATTGATAATGGTGACATCCGCGAATTAGGCAAAAACGAAGGTATAAATACGGAAGTATTATTGGAACTTAAACCAGATGTAGTGGTTGGTTTTGGCATTGATAATAGCAATAAAACATTTGAAACCATTAAAAAATCTGGTATTCCAGTAATATATAATGGTGACTGGGTAGAAGGTTCTCCCCTAGCCAAAGCAGAATGGATTAAATTTTTTGGAGTGCTATACGACAAAACAAAAGAAGCAGATTCCATTTTCAAGCAAATTGAAAGTGATTATTTAGAAGCTAAACAATTAGCTTCTAAAATTGAAAATAGACCCACGGTTTTAAGTGGAGCTATGCACAAAGACGTGTGGTATTTACCAAATGGCACGAGTCCTGAAGCGCAAATATTAAATGATGCTAATGTCAATTATCTTTGGAGTAATACTACTGGTAGTGGTAGTTTGGCTTTAAGTTTTGAATCGGTTTTTGAAAAAGCTAAAGATGCCGATTTATGGTTCAGTCCATCTTATTATTCGTCATTTGAAGCACTTGAAAAGGCCAATGTACATTATAAAAAGTTTAGTGCTTTTGAAAATAAATCTGTTTTTACTTTTGCTAATACAACTGGAAAAACTGGAGGCGTTTTATATTATGAACTAGGCACGACAAGACCAGATTTAGTATTGAAAGATATTATTAAAATTTGTCATCCAGAACTTCTTAAAAATTATAAACCTTTCTTTTTTAAACCTTTAGATTAATTGCCGAACAGCAAAACATATAAAATTTCATTTTTAGTATTAATTTTAATACTCATTATCTGCTTTTTTGTAAACATTAGCTTTGGTTCAGTATCTATTCCGCTTAAATCAATCTTTAATAGTTTATTAGGTTCTGCAGACAATGAATCTTGGCAATACATCATCCAAAATTACAGATTACCTAAAGCATTTACAGCTATTTTAGTAGGTTCAGGATTAGGAATTTCAGGCCTATTAATGCAAACGTTGTTCAGAAATCCTTTAGCTGGTCCTTTTGTGTTAGGAATTAGTTCTGGCGCAAGCCTCGGTGTTGCCTTGGTAATATTGGGCTCTGGCTTTTTTGGAGGTGTTTTTACCACCTTATTATTTTCTAAATGGAGTGTTGTAATTGCTGCAAGTTTAGGGAGTTTTTTAGTTTTACTGGCTGTATTAATGGTGTCATCTAAAGTTAGAGATACCATGGCCATACTAATTATTGGTCTTATGTTTGGAAGTATAACAGCAGCTGTTGTGAGCGTTCTTTCTTATTTTAGTTCAGCAGAACAATTACAACAATACATTTTTTGGGGTTTTGGTAGTCTAGGAAACTTATCCTGGTATGAATTACTTGTATTTTTTAGTATATATGTTGTTGGAATCCTATTAAGTATTGTATCTATTAAAGGGTTAAATACCTTATTACTAGGAGAGAATTATGCCAAAAGCTTAGGCTTAAACATCAAACAAAGTCGATTAATCATCATAATTGCTACAAGTTTGCTAGCTGGAACTATAACAGCGTTTGCTGGTCCGATTGCCTTTATAGGCTTAGCTATTCCGCACATGACACGTCAAATTTTTAACACCTCAAATCATAAAATTTTATTGCCAGCTGTATTCTTATTTGGAGCAATTGTCATGCTTATTTGCGACAGCATTGCGCAATTACCGACAAGTGACTATACATTACCAATAAATGCTATTACATCCTTAATTGGAGCTCCAGTTGTGATTTGGTTATTGGTTAGAAAACGTAAAATGATGTTTTAATGACTAATGACACTAAACATATCGTCTTAAAAACAGAGCAACTCTCAATTGGTTACACAACTAAGAAGAAAGAAACCGTTGTGGCTTCAAAAATAAATATAGAGTTACATAAAGGTGAACTCATAGGTTTGGTTGGTGCAAATGGTATTGGTAAATCAACTTTATTAAGAACACTTACCAATGTACAAAATCCATTGAGTGGTCATGTATTTATCAATACAATAAACATTACTGATTTTCAACCAGAAGATTTAGCAAAAGCCTTGAGCTTAGTCTTAACTGAACAAGTCGCTTCTAAAAACCTATCTGTGTTTGAGCTGGTAGCTTTAGGTAGACAACCTTATACGAACTGGGTTGGAAACTTAACAGAACATGACATAAATAGTATCAATACTTCGCTTCAACAAACTAATATTGAAGATTTAAAACACAAAAAATGTTTTGAACTAAGCGATGGTCAGTTACAAAAAGTCATGATTGCTCGTGCTTTAGCACAAGACACAGACTTGATTATTCTTGATGAACCAACAACACATCTTGATATGTATCATAAAGCCTACATTTTAAAACTTCTTCAAAGACTAGCGAAAGAGACTAATAAAACCATACTATTTTCTTCTCATGAAATAGATTTAGCCATTCAATTGTGTGATAAAATGATTGTTATGACTAAAGATAATGTGATTTCAGACTCCCCTTGCCATTTAATTTCCAAAGGTGTTTTTAAAACCTTATTCCCAAAAGATTTAATTGATTTTGATGAAAACTCAGGAAGTTTTAGAGTTAAAAAATAATTATCTTTGGTAAAACTCAAAAAGATTCATGAGCGACAATATCATTCTTATTTTAGCCATACTATTTTCAGGAGGAATTGGTGCGTATATTGGTATGACCATTACTAAACTAAAAAGCAAAAGTGAACAAAGTACGTTGCAAGAGCGTCAAAATCAATTGGGTGTAACTATTGAAGAACTCAAACATAATTTAGCAAAAATTGAAAGTGAACGCGAAGAGATTCGTCGTGAAAAAGACTTCTTAAGTTCAGAATTAACTAGAAAAAATACTGAATATGAGAATTTGCAAGAACAAAATTTAAAACGTGATCAAGAACTTGCCAAACAGCAGGAACAGTTGCGCAAAGATTTTGAGCTCTTAGCAAACAAAATTCTAGATGAAAAATCTGAAAAATTTACGCTTCAGAACAAAGAAAACATCAAACAAATTCTAAATCCTCTTCAAGAAAAAATTCAGGTTTTTGAGAAAAAGGTTGAAGACACTCAAAAAGAAAGTATTTCTATGCATTCTGCTTTAAAAGAGCAACTTCTAGGGTTAAAAGATTTGAACCAGCAAATGACCAAGGAAGCAACAAACCTCACAAGAGCACTAAAAGGTGACAGTAAAATGCAAGGAAATTGGGGCGAATTAGTTTTAGAACGTGTTCTTGAAAAATCTGGATTGGAAAAAGACCGAGAATATTTTGTTCAGCAAAGTTTCACCACTGCTGAAGGTTCACGTGTGCTACCAGATGTGGTATTGTATCTTCCTGATAACAAGCGAATGATTATTGATAGTAAAGTGTCTCTAACTGATTATGAGCGCTACGTTAATGCTGATGAGGATGAAAGACCTCAATTTTTAAAAGCTCATATAAATTCAATCAGAAAACATGTTGATCAACTTTCTGATAAAAAGTATGAGGATTTATACGACATTCAATCTCCAGATTTTGTATTGATGTTTATCCCAATTGAACCTGCTTTTGCCATCGCTATAAATGATGATAATACCTTATATAATAAAGCTTTTGAAAAAAACATTGTCATTGTAACACCTTCTACTCTACTTGCCACTTTGCGTACCATTGACACTATGTGGAATAACGAAAAGCAGCAACAAAACGCTATTGAAATTGCAAGGCAAGCTGGTGCTCTTTATGATAAATTTGAAGGATTAGTGAGTGATTTAACTGGAGTTGGCAAAAAAATTGACGATGCTAAAAAGGACTATTCTTCTGCTATGAATAAGCTAGTTGAAGGACGAGGTAACTTAATTTCAAGTGTTCAAAAACTTAAAAAACTAGGTGCTAAAGCAAAAAAATCACTACCAGAAGCTATTGTAAAAAGAGCAAAGATTGATGAGTAATGTTGTTTTTATATTCCATATAAAAGGCATATATTTGTTTATTCCATAATAAAGGCATATATTTGTTTATTCCATAAATAAGGAATATTATGACGAGTGTAATTACAGGTGATATTATAAAATCTAGAGACGCAGAAAATTCAGAATGGATTAATGTCTTAAAATCGGCATTGACTGAATTAAGTAAAGACGAATCGTACTGGGAAATATATAGAGGAGATAGCTTTCAAATTGAAATTGAAGATGTACTTAAAAGTTATGAAGCTGCTACCTATATTAAGGCCTGTATAAAAACGATTAAAGGACTAGATGTAAGGATGGCAATTGGTATTGGCGCAAAGACATTTAAAGGAAAAAAAGTGAGCGAATCTAATGGTGAAGCCTTTAGATTTTCTGGAGAAACATTAGAATCTTTAAAAAAAGAGAAGTTAAATCTTAAAATTAAAACTAGAAACAAGATATTAAACAAAGAACTGAACTTGTACTTTAAATTGGCTCTACTAAGCACTGATCACTGGACAAGCAATTCGGCAGAGATAGTAAAATTATCATTAGAGCATCCTAAAATGCTACAAAAGGAATTAGCACAACTAATAGGTACCAATCAGCATGCTATAAGCAAACGCATAAAACGAGCCCATTTGGATGAAATTTTAGAATTAGACAAGATGTACAGAGAAAAAATTGATACCTTAATCCAATGATTTTACTAACTAAATTATTACTTGCTCATTTCATTGGTGATTTTTTTCTACAACCAAAGCATTGGGTCAAAGAAAAAGATAAGAAAAAATTAAAATCTCTTAAGCTTTACTTTCATGTAGCTATTCACATTGTTTTATTGTTCCTTATTCTTTGGGATTTATCACTTTGGCCTATAATACTCATTATTGGTAGCTTACATTTAATTATTGATGCTTTAAAGCTCATTGTCCAGAATAAAAAAACGAAACGGTTATGGTTTTTTATAGACCAAGCTTTGCATATTATAGTCATAATATCTACTTACTACATTTATACCAAAAAAACCTTAGATTTAAACACGATTTTCACTGAGCAAAATCTAATTCTTATTACTTGTTTAGTGTTTTTAACAAGACCTGTCTCAATCATAATGAAAACCATTTTTACCAAGTGGAATATTTCAAAACTGACAGAAAATAATGAGTCCCTTAAAGATGCTGGAGAATATATAGGAATTCTAGAGCGATTATTGGTTTTTATCTTTATTATCGTGAATCACTGGGAAGCAGTTGGCTTACTAATCACCGCGAAATCTGTATTTAGATTTGGTGATTTAAAAGAAAGTAAACACCGTAAACTAACTGAATATATTCTTATTGGGACACTAATTAGTTTTGGGATAGCAATTGCCGTTGGTTTGATATTTCAACTACTTGTATAAAAAAACCACCAGTAAAAACTGATGGTTTTAAATATTATTTACAGAATAAATTATTCTTTTACAAATCGTTTTGTTTGAGTACCTGTTTTGCTCGTTATTTTAACTAAATAAACACCAGGATTCCATCTTGATACATTTATACTTGAATTAATACTTGTAATGGATTGTGCATGAATACGCTTTCCTAATATATCGTAAACTTCAATCTTAGTATCATTAGCATTTTGTGCAAGACTGATATTTAACTTAGATCGACTTGGATTTGGGTAGATAGAAAAATCAGCCTTTTTATTTTCATTGACACTTAATGTTGTTAACGCCTCAATATTATCAATATGCATTTCTGCATCAATAAACTCACCAATGAATGATGCAACTGGGTTACTTAAAATTCTGAATTGAGAAACTTCAGAAAGTGTTGCATTCGCATCAAAGCCTGGCACTCCAAGACTACCACTACCATCTGATACAGAAACCAAATCACCTGCACTTATAGGAATTGTGACTGTAGTCCAACCAGTTCCTGCTGCAACAGTTACAAACGTTGAGGAAGAAAATTTACCTCCATCTCCAGTCATAGACACTCTCACGTCTATATCATTTGTAAGTGCTCTTACATTAAATCTAATAGCAATAATACCTTCAGTTGCAAAATTCCCTGTCCATTGACTATCATTAAACATAATGAGTCTTCCTCCAGGTCCTGATAATCCAGTTGTATAATCTCTAAGATAGCTGTCAGAACCACCAGCAGGACCATCAGATGCAACGTTTACTGGAGTTGTTGCTGAACCATCAACCCAACCCTGTACAGTGTCATCCTCAAAATCATCGACTTGTCCAGCAGTGACTTGAGCATTATTATAACCAAATATTAAGCAAGTGAAAATAAAAGTAAGTAAAGTTTTTTTCATAGTATCTTTGAGTTATTGTTAAGCTAAAATAGTAATTTTTAGGCATTTGTGCCAAAAGTTTCCTTGAAAGGAATTTTTATTTGCTCAAATACATTTTACGTCTGGCATATAAATCATAAAATTCATCATCCTTTAAACTTTCTATAAACAAGATACTTTCGCCCGTACTCTTCATTTCAGGACCTAACTGTTTATTCACATTATGAAATTTGTTGAATGAAAATACAGGCTGTTTTATCGCGTACCCTTTTAATTTAGGTTGAAAGTTAAAATCTTTTACTTTATTATGACCCAACATAACCTTTGTTGCATAATTGACATAAGGTTCTCCATATGCTTTTGCTATAAAAGGAACAGTTCGTGATGCTCTAGGATTCGCTTCTATAATATAAACCATATCATCCTTAATGGCAAATTGTATGTTTATCAAACCTACAGTATTAAGGGCTAATGCTATTTTTTTAGTATGATCTTTAATTTGTTGCATTACCAAATCACCAAGATTGAAAGGTGGTAAAGTTGCATTACTATCTCCAGAATGAATACCACAAGGTTCAATATGCTCCATTATTCCTATGATATACACATCTTCACCATCACAAATAGCATCAGCTTCAGCTTCAATAGCTCCATCCAAGTAATGATCCAGTAGTAATTTATTATTTGGTATTTTTCTTAGCAAATCAACCACATGTTCTTCTAATTCTTTCTTATTGATAACAATTTTCATACCCTGTCCACCCAAAACATAGGATGGTCTAACTAATATTGGAAAATCCAATCGATCTGCAACATCTAGGGCTTCATCAGCTGTAGTTGCAATATCAAATTCTGGATAAGGAATATTAAGTTCTTTTAAAAGCGTTGAAAAATTACCTCTATCTTCAGCCAAATCTAATGCTTTAAAACTAGTTCCAAGTATTTTTATACCATACCGATCTAGTTTTTCTGCAAGTTTTAAAGCTGTTTGTCCTCCTAACTGTACGATAACACCTTCTGGTTTTTCATGTCGAATGATATCGTAGATATGTTCCCAAAAAACAGGTTCAAAATACAATTTATCAGCTGTGTCAAAGTCAGTAGAAACGGTTTCTGGGTTGCAATTTATCATGATCGTTTCATAACCACATTCAGAAGCAGCTAATACACCGTGAACACAGCAATAATCAAACTCTATTCCTTGACCAATTCTGTTTGGTCCTGATCCTAAAACCACTACTTTAGGTTTAGTAGTTACAACACTTTCGTTTGCTGAGAAACGCGATCCATCTGGAGTCTCGACTTCATTCTCAAATGTTGAATAATAATATGGTGTCTGTGCTTTAAACTCTGCAGCACAAGTATCAACAAGCTTGTAAACCCTGTTGATATTCATTTCAACACGTTTATTGTAAACTTGACTCTCTAAGCAACCTAACATGTGTGCTATTTGTCTATCACCATATCCTTTTTGTTTCGCTTCTAGAAGCAAATCACGACTAATATTATTTATATCGAAGGTTGAAATTTCTTTTTCAAGAAAAAAGAGCTCTTCGTATTGCTTTAAGAACCACATATCAATTTTAGTAATCTCATGAATTCTACTCAATGGTATTCCCATTTGAATAGCATCATAAATTACGAAAACGCGATCCCAAGACGCATTTTTTAGTTTATCTAATATTTGATTATAGTCTTTATAACCTTTTCCATCTGCTCCTAAACCATTACGTTTTATTTCTAAAGACTGGGTCGCCTTATGTAACGCTTCTTGAAACGAACGACCAATTCCCATAACTTCTCCAACAGCTTTCATTTGTAATCCTAACGTTCTATCTGCACCCTCAAACTTATCAAAATTCCAACGTGGAATTTTCACAATCACATAGTCTAACGTTGGTTCAAACAATGCAGAAGTTGACTTTGTAATTTGGTTATCTAACTCATCAAGAGTGTAACCAATAGCTAATTTTGCAGCTACTTTTGCGATAGGATATCCTGTAGCTTTACTTGCTAATGCCGAAGAACGAGATACACGTGGATTAATTTCAATTGCAATGATATCTTCTTTTTCATCTGGACTAACTGCAAATTGCACATTACATCCACCTTCAAAATCACCGATACTTCGCATCATTTTAATTGCCATGTCGCGCATTTTCTGATACGTGGTATCTGATAACGTCATTGCAGGAGCTACTGTAATCGAGTCTCCAGTATGGATTCCCATTGGGTCCATGTTTTCAATTGAACAAATGATTACAACATTATCATTTCTATCACGCAACAACTCTAACTCAAACTCTTTCCAGCCCATCATGGCTTTATCAATCATGACTTCATGGATTGGAGAAACTTCTAATCCTCGTCTTAAAAGCTCATCAAAATCTTCTTCATCATATACTATAGCAGCGCCAGCACCTCCTAAGGTAAAAGAAGAACGAATGCATAACGGGAATCCAAATTCTTGTGCAATTTCTTTTCCCTTTAGAAATGACGTCGCAGTAGCTTGAGGGGCCATTGCAACACCTATTTTAGACATAAGTTCTCTAAATTGTTCTCTATCTTCAGTTATGTTAATTGCATTTATATCAACACCTATTAATTCTACACCAAAATCTTTCCAAATCCCTTTTTCATCAGCTTCAATACACAAATTTAATGCAGTTTGCCCACCCATAGTAGGTAAAACAGCATCAATTTGAGGATGTTCTTTGAGAACTTTAACAATAGATTTTGTATTTAAAGGCAACAGATATACATGATCAGCCATAGAAGGATCTGTCATAATGGTTGCTGGATTAGAATTAATTAAAATAGTTTCAATTCCATCCTCACGAAGCGATCTTAGTGCTTGAGAACCTGCGTAATCAAATTCGCATGCTTGACCAATGATAATCGGACCTGAACCTATAATTAAAATGGAGTTTAAATCTTTACTTTTTGGCATTGCTTATTATTTATTTAAAATTTTTCAAAAATAGTTATCGACAGGATATAAAAAAAGGCGTTACGACCAGTAACACCTTTAATATATTAACAATTGTTAATCATTATTTTTTATGTTTTAATTCAGAAGATACAGATAATTTCTTTCTTCCCTTTGCTCTTCTACGTGCAAGTACTTTTCTACCATTAGCAGATGCCATTCTTTCCATGAAACCATGTTTGTTTCTTCTCTTTCTTTTTGATGGCTGAAACGTTCTTTTACTCATTGTCTATATCTTTAAAGTCTTATAATCTTTTACTTAAATTTAAATTTTGAACTATTCCTCAAAACTGCGTGCAAATATACAAAGAGTTTTTACTTTGCCAAACCTAAAATAAAAAATATTTATAATTGTTTTTACTACCTTTGCATTCTGAAATTTAAATGCAGAAAATGTACAACAAAAACATAAAATTAGTTATTGCCATATTAATCATTGCTTATGCGGTTTATCAGTTTATTGAAGGCTATATTGGTAATGGAATCATGTTTATTTTTCTATCTCTAATTTTCATTTTTTTATATTTTAAAAATGAATTTATTCTTCTAGCCTTTTTAAAACTTAGAAAACAAGACTTTGATGGGGCTAAAAAGTGGTTAGACAAAATAAAAAATCCACAATCTGCTTTAACTACGAAACAACAGGGTTATTACAATTACTTGAACGGTATTATGGTTTCTCAAACCAATATGAATGAAGCTGAAAAGTATTTCAAAAATGCTATTTTATTAGGATTGTCTATGGATCATGATTTAGCCATGGCAAAATTGAATTTAGCAGGCATTGCATTTACTAAAAGACGAAAACAAGAAGCCAATTTATTATTGGCCGAAGCTCAAAAGCTTGATAAGAGAGGTATCTTGACAGAACAAATAAAAATGATGAAGCAACAAATGAAAAAAGCTTCAATACCTAATCAACATTATGGAGCGCCTACATCTGCAAGACAAGGTAGACGTAGTAGACGATAAATAAAAAAAGCACTGAATTTCAGTGCTTTTTTTTATTTGTTTAAAACCATTCCTAAGGTTTGGTATAGTAACCATCTTTAGGAATCTCAATAAAATATTGTTTTCTTGATTTGTTATTTAAATGAGGTTCTCTTAGCCAAGGGTTATGTAATTTTAGAATTTTGTAGTTAATACCAAAACCTTCAGAAAACTTAACAAAATCAGTTACTGCCGTATCAACCGCAACCTTATAAGTTGGTATTGTTTTGTATAAATCTTTATGTCTAAAGTTAAATCCATACTTCGCAGGATTATTTAATATTTCCTTTAAAGCTACAATTCTAAACATGTATCTTCCAGTTTCTTCTCCTAAAAGCAAGTCATAATAACCTTTAACGTTTTGATCCTTAAGCCTGTTTGAAACTCCTGCCATTCCAGCATTATAAGAAGCTGCAGCTAATGTCCATGAACCTAGTTTTTCTTTCGCAGTTTTTAAGTAGTCACATGCGACTTCAGTAGCTAGTTCTAAATTATATCGTTCATCAACATTATTATTGACTTCCAAACCAAATTCTCTTCCGGTTTTTGGCATAATTTGCCAAACACCTTTGGCACCAGCCGGTGACACCGCATTAGTTAAACCACTTTCAATTACGGCTAAGTACTTAAAATCATCCGGAATTCCATGCTTTTTTAATATGGGTTCAATTACCGGAAAATACTTATTTGCGCGTTTAAACATTAATAAGGCATTGGATTGCCAATAGGTATTCACCAATAATTCCCTATCCATACGTTCTAAAACATCAGGATCATTTAATGGCATTGGTTCACCAGCAAAATTTAAGTTTTCAGGAACATTAAGGGCATAAACGTTATAATCGTTTATGATTTTCTTTTCTAAATTATCATCACTTGGAGCATCTTGAACTGCAAAAATAAACAGTGCAGATAAACTTAATAATCCAAGACATGCTAAAATATTTTTTATTGTCTTCATCATTTTAAAAAGTTTATTAGACCCTAAAAATAATGAAAAAACTGGTACTGCACTAAATTTTAACTAAGAATCAATTTTGGAAGATTTTCATTGAACCACTTATATTTATTAATAATCATTATATGAGTTCCACCTTTTAAAGTAATACAATTTGAAATATTTTTTATTGGAAAAACAGGGTCACGATCGCCATGAATATGAATAATATTAGGAATAGCTTCATCTTGACTCCAACTCACCATATTTTCAATAGCCCAATCTAAATAATGTTTATCCGCCACAGATAGATATTTCTTATATAGATTCACACGCTTTTTTACAGTTTCACCAAAAGCATATTTAGCAAAGGACTCAAAATTCCCAACAAACTTAGTTGGCAATAGTTTATAGACTTTAGAAATTTTTGCTAATCGCATTTTTCTTGGTAACTCATATTTTGATTTTACCGATGAAATTATAATTAATTTTTGATATTGAATTTGCTTACTCATTTCTTGAACAAGAACACCTCCAAAAGAGACACCTATTAGCACAGGATTCTCGTGTTCTATTTTTTCATTCATTCGCTTTGCATACGACTCAATACTTTCGTCCTTTGTAGGAATAATCCATTCAAGTAAGTGAATTTTAAACTGATTCGTAGGCAATTTTATATACTCGAATATAGCGGGATTTGCTGCCATTCCTGGCATAAAGTAAACATGTATTAAATTTAAAGACATAAGTGATTAAGGTTCAATAAACTATGGTAATTAACGATTTTTTTTCATATCTTTGCAAAACAAATCTATGGAAAATAGATTGTCTTCCGTTGAATAAAATAGACTAATTATGATAGATGCAGCAGAATTAATTGACAATGATTTTTTACGTCAATTCGAACTAAAAGTTGATGACAAGCTAGCAAAAATTGAGTATTCCCTTCAAGACAGAAAAATTTTCTTAACAAAACTAGTTGTTCCTGAAACCATTACTGAAGAAGATTTTACTGAAGATTTTTTGAAAATGGTAATGGCTAATATTAAAGAACGCAATATAAGTGTGGTTCCTACTAGCCCCGAAATTGCAAAATTTATTAGACGTAACAGACGCTACAAAAGCATGCTGCCTGTAGGAATTCGAATCTAATAATAAAATGATATAGAAACAAAAAAGCCTAAGTTTAGAAACTTAGGCTTTTTTGTTTTTTATTAGAATTGAAACTATCTTTTAAAGGTATATATTATATCTTGAGTCATTGTAGTTTCAAAAGTATCAATATCTTTAGCTATAAAACCATTAGGAACTATCATGTTCAGCGTGTTACCATCTATAGTTAACATCATGATCTCTCCATCTAAATCAATGATAACTGTATTATTATTAACTGTGTAATTTACAATGTTTGGCATCCTATCACTATCTGTAGTACAAGATGTCATAAAAACAAGTCTTCCATCCTCTAATCTAGTGTTATACGTTACTTCTGAACTATAAAAAACTTTAGCATTTGCGGCATCCATAAAATTTATAGTTGTCTCACTTAAACAACCTGGAGAATACTCTGATTGTGCTGTACCATCGTTATTTAAATCAATTGGTGTGTCAACCATCCAAGAGGTCAGTGTCCATTCTCCCAAAATTGTGGAAGTGTCATCAATATCTTCAGTCGTGCACGATGTAAATACAAAAAATGATAAGCAAGTAAATAAAGCTAAGACTAATTTTTTCATGTTTTTGGGGCGTTTTGAGTTTATTAGCTACTCAAATGTAAAATCTCTAAAGACTTTAGTACAAAAAATCAGTTAAGAAACTAATAATTTGGTTAAACGACTTAAAATATTCATTTTTAGACAGATAAAATGTCAGCAAACTCAAACCTTACCAAACCATCATTATCAATTTCAGACAGTTCAACCTTATGTAGTGTGTTTACTAATTCTGGATTCCAAGGCGCTTTTACCTTGACGTAATTTCCTGTGAAACCATGTATGTAACCTTCTTTGTTTTCACCTTCAAACAACACTGTTCTTTCACTACCAATCTGGCTTTCGTAAAAAGCTCTTCTCTTTTTGGTTGATAAGCCTCGTAACATTTTACTACGTTTAGACCTTATATTTTTAGGTACAACGCCATCTAAATCTGCAGCTACAGTATTATCGCGTTCTGAATAGGTGAATACATGTAGATAGGAAATATCCAATTCATTCAGAAAGTTATAGGTTTCTAAAAAGTGTTCCTCTGTTTCTCCAGGAAAACCAACAATCACATCAACTCCAATACAGGCATGTGGCATTACTTCTTTTATTTTTGCGACACGATCTATATAAAGCTCCTTCATATATCGACGACGCATCAATTTTAAAATATCATTACTTCCGCTCTGTAAAGGAATATGAAAATGTGGTACAAACGAATCACTATTTGAGACAAATTCAATTGTTTCATTTTTAAGAAGATTCGGTTCTATTGAAGAAATTCGCAACCGTTCAATACCTTCAACAGTATCTAACTCCTTAACCAATTCATAAAATGTGTGTTCATGTTTTTTATTGCCAAACTCACCTTTTCCATAGTCACCAATATTAACACCTGTCAAAACAATTTCTTTAATCCCTTTTTCTGATATTTCTTTGGCGTTTTTTAATACATTATCCAAGGTGTCACTGCGTGAAATTCCTCTAGCCAATGGTATTGTACAATAGGTGCACTTATAATCACAGCCATCTTGTACCTTTAAAAAAGCACGTGTTCTATCACCAATGGAATAACTCCCTACATAAAAATCAGCTTCAGCTATTTCACAGGAATGTACTTCGCCAAAATCGTTTTTAGAAAGGTCGTTTAGGTAATCTGTTATTTTGAATTTTTCGGTTGCTCCTAGCACCAAATCAACACCTTCAACATCAGCAAGTTCTTGAGGTTTTAGTTGGGCATAGCATCCAACAGCAGCAACAAAGGCCTTTGGATTATTTTTTTGTGCTTGTTTTACGATAGTTTTAAATCGTTTGTCCGCATTTTCGGTAACAGAACAGGTGTTAATTACGTATATATCAGCAGGTTCTGAAAAATCAACACGGTCAAAACCTTCCTCTTTAAAATTCCTTGCGATGGTAGAGGTTTCAGAAAAATTGAGCTTACAGCCTAAAGTATAAAATGCGACTTTTTTTCTACGATTCATTCTTGTATTTTTACCAAGATTGCAAATTTACAATTAATAACTTAAATGCTAAAAATAAAGACCAATAGGATTATACAGTTAATGTCCTTTAGTTGCATCCTATTCGTTCTCTTCTCTTGTAGTAATAACCAAAACTCTGATAAAGATAAATTGGTATTTCGTTTTAACCAACACTCCAATATCAATACTTTAGATCCTGCATTTTCCAGGACCTTGCAAGATACTTGGGCATGTAATCAATTATTTAACGGTTTAGTACAATTAGACAACGAATTAAATATTCTACCAAGTATTGCAAAAAAATGGACTATTTCTGAAGATGGACAAATCTATACTTTTAATTTACGTAAAGATGTCTACTTTCATAAGCATGAGTTATTTGGAAAAGATTCAACCAGAACAGTGGTTGCAAAAGATTTTGAGTATAGTTTTAATCGTTTAAGAGATGAGAACGTTGCAGCTCCTGGAAGTTGGGTTTTAAATAAGGTAGAGTCTTTTGAAGCCGTTAATGATAGCATTTTTAAAATTAAATTAAAGCAACCGTTTCCTGCTTTTATTGGACTATTAACCATGAAATACTGTTCTGTAGTTCCTAAAGAAATTGTTGAACATTATGGAAGCGAATTTCGATCGAAACCCATTGGCACAGGACCATTTAAGTTTAAACGTTGGGAAGAAAATATCAAACTCATTTTTAGAAAAAACAATCACTACTTTGAAACCGATAGCACTGGAACATCTCTACCTTATCTGGAATCCATTGCAATAACTTTTTTACCAGACAAACAAAGCGAGTTCTTACAATTTGCTCAAGGAAACATAGACTTCTTAAATAGCTTAGACGCTTCATATAAGGACGAGTTGTTAACTGCAGATGGAAAACTTAGAGAACAATATGCTTCGACAGTAAATATGACGCGTGGTCCTTATTTAAACACTGAGTATTTGGGGTTTTATTTGGATTCTGACACACCTGAAATACAATCTGAACTCATCAGAAAAGCTTTCAATTATGGCTTTGATAGAGAAAAAATGATGATTTATTTGCGCAATGGCATTGGAAATCCTGCTCATGGAGGCTTTATTCCTATAGGACTTCCTGGACATAATGAATCCATTGGTTTTACCTACCAACCTGAAAAATCAAAACAACTCATTGATCAATTTAAAAAGGAAAGCGGCATCAATAATCCTGAGATTACACTAACAACGACAAGTAATTACTTGAGTTTTTGTGAGTTTATTCAGCGTGAATTAGAAAAAAATGGTCTTAAAGTTAATGTTGATGTCATGCCTGAAGCAACATTACGTACTGCTAGATCCAATGGAAAGGTAGATATGTTTAGGAGTTCCTGGATTGCAGATTATTTGGATGCCGAAAATTATTTATCCATATTTTACAGTAAAAACTTTGCACCTAATGGTTCCAATTATTTTCATTACAAAAGTGAAGTTTTAGACAGTTTGTATGATAAAGCCTTTACCATAACTGATATTGAAAAGAGGAAACATTTATATACGACAATGGATTCTTTAGCGATGCAAAACGCCATTATGGTGCCATTGTACTATGATGAAGTGATTCGATTCACTCAGAAAAACATAAAAGGCTTAGAAATTAACCCAATTAATTTATTAGATTTAAGAAGAGTAACAAAAAACTAAATATTAACAGAACTCTACAATTATAAGTTTTTACAACCCTCCTCCTAAAGCTACCAAAATGAATACACCAGCTGCAGCCGATAAAAGTAATAACGTAATATACCCTAAACCTAAAATTCCAACGGCATTTGTTTTGCCTTTGCTATATAAATGTATTTCGTTAACCAAATCATCGGTGAGTAAAATTTTCACATATTTATCAAGTTTATTTTCGTTAACAATATTATCATTATAAACTTTTTTAGATTTATGAGATTGTTTCTTTGCTATGCCATATAACTGATTTTCTTCTTCAATCAACTTCTCAAACTTATAGGTTGCTTTTGTAGTAGATTTTACTTTAACTTTCTTCTCAGAAAAAATTGCATCATCTTTGGTTGATGTCCTAGAATTATAAATTGCACAGCTTTGAAATAAAACAATCAAGCTCAATAATAGTACTGATTTTTTCATCATTTACTTTTGTATTATATTATATTGTAAAAAACAACAAATAAATATTTTCAAATAAAAAAATATGAAAAAACCTTTTCGCTGCTACATTGTATAAGGAAGTAGCACATAAGGTTTAAGCAACCACAACTTTATGAATTAAATGTAATCTATTTTTTAAGATAAGGGCCTGAATTTTTTAGTTTCTTCAAAAACATGCTCTAAAATTGCAGCATCTTGCTCAGTAAATTCAATATCTCGACGCGACATCACTATTTTGCACACTTCAAATGCTTTTTTAGTTAGGTATGTTGTAAACCCACCATGTCCTCCCCAAGAAAAGCTAGGTACAAAATTACGTGGAAAACCACTTCCAAAAATATTGGCACTCACACCAACAACTGTACCTGTATTAAACATCGTATTAATACCGCATTTACTATGATCTCCCATCATTAGGCCGCAAAACTGTAAACCAGTTCTAGCAAAACCTTCAGTGTTATAATCCCATAGTCTAACTTCGGCATAATTATTTTTAAGGTTGGAGTTGTTGGTATCTGCTCCAAGATTACACCATTCTCCTAACACAGAATTTCCTAAAAAACCATCATGGCCTTTGTTGGAATAGCCAAACAATACCGAATTATTAACCTCACCTCCTACTTTACTGTGAGGTCCAATAGTAGTTGGTCCGTATATTTTTGCACCAAGTTTTACTGTAGCATGGTCACACAAAGCAAAAGGTCCACGAATAATACTGCCTTCCATTATTTCGGTATCTTTACCAATATAAATAGGTCCAGAACTTGCGTTTAGAGTCACAAACTCGAGTTTAGCGCCTTCTTCAATAAAAATATTATTTGGGTTGATTGTGTTAACACTTTTTGGAAGGGTTTGAGATTTTCTGCCCTCAGTCAATAATGAAAAATCGTTTTCAATAGCTTCTCCATTTTTTGAGAAAATATCCCAAGTGTGTTCTATTTTTAAGATATGAGCGTCATATTCAATAGCATCAAAATCATCAAAATTGATGTCTTCCTGAGTGTCTAGTGTATAAAAAGCAATCACATCTTCACCTGAAAAAATGGCTTGATTTTCTTTTAAATTCTTAATTAGTTCAACCAATTCAGCATTCGGACAAAACGACGCATTAATCATGATGTTTTCTTCCATCTCCACCATTGGGAATTTTTCAGATAAATAATCTTCTGTGACTGTAGTGGTAGTCGCACCTAGAAAGTTTTCCCATTTTTCTCTAATAGTCAAAATTCCAACACGAATATCAGCTACAGGTCTTGTAAAAGTAAATGGTAGCAAGTTAGTGCGTGAAGGACCATCAAAAAGAATATAGTTCATGAGATTGGCATTTTTGTAAAAATAAAAAAGCCTTTCAACAGTAGAAAGGCTTTTATGAAATATATTTTTGAGCTGAGTTTATTTTTTAAACTTAGCGTATTTGTTTTTAAACTTATCAATACGTCCAGCAGTATCAACCAATTTAGATTTCCCTGTGTAATAAGGATGTGAACTTCTTGAAATTTCCATTTTCACTAATGGATATTCAACACCATCAACCTCAATAGTTTCATTTGTATCTGCAGTAGATTTTGTTAAAAACACATCGTCATTTGACATATCTTTAAATGCTACCACTCTATAATTTTCTGGATGTATATCTTTTTTCATCACTTAAACTTTAAAAATCGTTACTTTTTTCGAGCTGCAAATTTAAGTATTTTTTAGAAATGTACAATGTTTTTGTGTTTATTTTTCAACACACTATTAACTATTTAAAATATTGATGTAACGTTTTAGTATATTTGAATACTAACTAATCAAACTACTAAATATCAAAACATGGAAAAATCAATTAAATCAAGTGCAATTAATTATGGTCTGTATTTAGGTATAGCTTTATCTTTAATTACAGTAACCATCTGGTTTGTAAATATAAACCTAATGGCCAATATGTGGTTAGGTATAGGTATATTACTGGCTGTAATAGCTTTTGGTGTGGTATCTACAGCCAAATCAAAAAGTATAATGGAAGGTTTTCTTACTTTTAAAGAAGCTTTTTCTGCATATTTTATTACTGTAGCAGTTGGAATTATTATTAGTCAAGTTGTAAGTTTCATATTATTCAATTTCATTGATCCTGATGCTGCAAAAGAAATTCAACAAATTACAATTGACTCAACAGTAAATATGATGGAAGGATTTGGTGCTCCAGCTGAATCTATTGCTGAAGCTGTTGAAAAGATTGAAAACACTGATCAATTTAGTGTGGTTAGTGTACTTAAATCCTCGGCTTGGAGTTTAGTTTTTCAAGCTGTAATTGGGCTTATTGTAGGCTTAATTATGAAGAAATCAAATCCTGATGCTTAAAATATTTTAGTTACTTTTACAGTCTATAAAAATGACTAAATAATGAACATATCAGTAGTTATACCACTACTAAATGAAAGTGACTCATTAACAGAATTACATGATTGGATTGCAAAGGTTATGCAATCCAATCATTTTTCTTATGAAATCATCTTTATTGATGATGGTAGTACTGATGATTCTTGGGAAGTCATTTCCTCATTATCTAAAAAAGACAACTCAGTAAAAGGCATTCGCTTCTCTAAAAATTATGGCAAATCTCAAGCCTTGCATGCTGGTTTTAAGCTCGCTAAAGGTGATGTTGTCATTACCATGGATGCTGACTTACAAGATAATCCCGAAGAAATCCCTGGGCTTTACGACTTAATTGAAAAAGAAAATTTTGATCTTATTTCTGGTTGGAAAAAAAAGCGTTACGATTCAGTAATCTCCAAAAATTTACCTTCAAAACTGTTTAATTGGGCTGCCAGGAAGACATCTGGTTTAAAATTACACGATTTTAATTGCGGCTTAAAAGCTTATAAAAATGAAGTTGTAAAATCTATTGACGTTAGTGGCGAAATGCACAGATACATTCCTGTGTTGGCAAAAAATGAAGGTTTTAGGAATATTGGCGAAAAAGTTGTGCAACATCAAGCACGTAAATACGGAAAAACAAAATTTGGTATGGAACGATTTATTAACGGATTTCTAGATTTAATTACCATTTGGTTTGTATCCAAATTTGGTAAACGACCAATGCACTTCTTTGGAGCACTTGGGGCCTTAATGCTTGTTATTGGTTTTGCCTTTGCCTTATATTTAGGAATCGATAAGCTATTCGTTAATCCTAGTGGAAGGCTCATTACACAAAGGCCTCAATTTTATATTTCATTAGTCACAATGATTATTGGAAGTCAGTTTTTTGTTGCTGGATTTTTAGGTGAAATGATATTAAGATCGCAAAGAAATAAAGAGCGTTACAAAATCAAAGACGACGTCAATTTATAGCTCAAATTAACCTTGATTTAGCATTTCAGCTTCAGCTAATTGCTTATTTTTGCAATCTATAATACTTTCAAATGACTCATATTAAACCTGAAATACTAGCCAAAGCAAACACTTGGTTAACATCAATTTTTGATAACGAAACAAAACAGAGCATAAAAGGCTTTATTGCCAATAATCCAAATGAGTTAGAAGACAGCTTCTATAAAGATTTAGAGTTTGGTACTGGAGGCATGAGAGGCATAATGGGAGTTGGAACAAATAGGATTAATAAATACACGTTGGGTAAGAACACTCAAGGAATCAGTAACTATTTATATAAGTGTTTTCCAAAGGAATTAATAAAAGTAGCTATTGCTTTTGACTGTAGGCATAACAGTAAAGAACTTGCTCATATTGTTGCAAATGTGTTTTCTTCAAATAATATTCAAGTGTATTTATTTGAAGATTTAAGACCAACACCAGAATTGTCTTTTACCTTAAAACATCTTAATTGCCACTGCGGCATTGTATTAACAGCTTCACATAATCCACCAGAATACAATGGTTATAAAGTATATTGGCAAGATGGTGGTCAATTGGTTCCGCCACAAGATGCTGAAATTATTGCTGAAATAAATAAACTAGATTACTCAGAAATAAAGTTTGATGCCAAAAGAGAATTAATTACAAAATTAGGTAAGGAAACAGATGATGTTTTCATTAAAGCAAGCATAAAAAATGGAAGCTTTAATACAGTGCAACAAGCCAAAGATAATTTGAATATCGTGTTTACATCTTTGCATGGTACCTCAATTACCATTATTCCAGAAACATTAAAAAGAGCTGGTTACAAAAATGTGAACATTGTTGAAGAGCAAGCCGAACCTAATGGAGATTTCCCAACGGTAAAATCTCCCAATCCGGAAGAACCAGAAGCTTTAAAACTAGCTATGGAATTAGCTGATAAAATCAATGCAGATATTGTTATTGGTACAGATCCAGATTGCGATAGATTAGGCGTTGCTGTTAGAGATCTAAATAACGAAATGGTTATTTTAAATGGTAACCAAGCTATGATTTTAATGACCCATTTTTTATTGAATCATTATAAAAATAAAGGTTCTTTAAATGCTACAGATTTTATAGGCAGTACAATAGTATCAACACCAATGATGCAGGAGCTTGCGAATGCTTTTCATGTAGATTACAAAATTGGACTAACAGGATTTAAGTGGATTGCCAAAATGATCAAAGATTATCCTGAACAATATTTTATTGGTGGTGGTGAAGAAAGTTTTGGTTTTATGGTTGGTGATTTTGTGCGCGATAAAGATGCAGTGACCTCTACTCTTTTAGCTTGTGAAATTGCAGCTCAAGCAAAAGCTAAAGGAAGTTCAGTATATCAAGAACTAGTTGAGCTTTTTGTCGCCTATGGGTTTTATAAAGAGAAACTTATCTCTATAACGAAAAAAGGAATTGAAGGTGCTCAAGAAATCAAACAAATGATGGTTGAAGCCAGAAAAAATCCTTTAAAACAAGTGAATGGAAGTAATGTTATAAGAATTGAAGATTATCAGCTGTCTTTGTCTAAAGATTTAGTTTCTGGAAAAGAATCTGCAATTGATATCCCGAAATCAAATGTATTAATTTACTATACTGAAGATGGTAGTAAAATAGCACTTAGACCGAGTGGTACTGAACCGAAGATTAAATTCTATATTAGCGTAAATTGCACATTAGACAATGTGTCAGACTTTAAAATGGTGGAACAAGAATTGAAAGCTAAAATTGATGCAATTGTCAAAGACATGAAACTTACTTAATGGATTATATTAAAAAACTTATACCATTTGCCTTACCCTACAAAAAGTATGCATATCTCAACATCTTTTTTAATGTTTTGTATGCGCTTTTCAGTACGCTATCTTTTGTTGCTTTAATACCTGTTTTTAAAGTCATCTTTAGTAATCAAAGAATTGTTACAGCGAAACCAGTTTACCAAGGTATTACTAATTTACAAGAGTTTGGTGAAGACTATCTAAATTACTTTATTGTTGATAGCATAGAAAAACATGGAGATTTTAAAGTCCTTATGTTTATGGTAGCCATTATTATTGGTATGTTTTTGCTTAAAAATATTTCCAATTATTTGGCAATGTATTTTATTACCTTTCTTAGGAATGGTGTTTTAAAGGACATTAGAAATGCACTATATCACAAGATTGTAACATTGCCTCTAGCCTTTTATTCAGAAAAATCTAAAGGTGATACCATTTCAAGAGTAAGTAGTGATGTGAATGAGGTGCGAAATTCATTTTTAGCCATTTTAGAAATGATTGTAAGAGAACCACTAACAATACTGTTCTCCCTCATTACAATGTTAATTCTCAGTGTGAAATTGACTCTTTTTGTATTAATTTTTATTCCTTTTTCTGGTTTTATTATTTCCCGAATTGGAAAATCGTTAAAAAAAGGATCTTTAAAAGTTCAAAACGAGCAAGGTGTATTTTTATCTATTTTAGAAGAAACAATGAGTGGCTTGCGCATTGTAAAGGCCTTTAACGTTGAAAAAATGTTTGCTAATAAATTTGAAGCGAGCAATAATCGGTTTTATAAATACTCAAACAGCCTACTCAATCGCCAAAATTTAGCATCTCCTTTAAGTGAACTACTTGGTATTGTTGTTATTGGTGTATTATTAGTTTATGGTGGCTATCTGGTTTTTGTAGATAAAACCATGGATGCAAGTTTCTTTGTGGGTTATATAACGCTTGCATATAATATTTTAACTCCTGCAAAAGCAATCGCAAAAGCAAGTTATAGTGTAAAGCGTGGTAATGGAGCAGCCAATAGAATCCTTGAATTTTTGGAAACTGAAAATTCCATTGTCGAAATTGATAATCCAATTGAAAAAGAAAGTTTTGATGATCAAATTACCATAGAAAATATTTCATTCAAGTATGAAGATGATCTAGTGCTAAAAAACTTCAGTCTTAAAGTTCCTAAAGGAAAAACTGTGGCTTTAGTTGGACAATCAGGCAGTGGTAAATCCACCATTGCTAACCTTATTACACGCTTTTATGATGTCAATGAAGGTGGTATTAAAATTGATGGCGAAAACATAAAAAATCTATCTAAAAAATCACTTAGAGGTTTAATGGGATTGGTTAATCAAGATTCTATTTTATTTAATGATACTGTGGCAAACAACCTTAAAATTGGTAAAGAAAACGCAACTAAAGAAGAGATCATGGAAGCGTTGGAAATTGCAAACGCCTGGGAATTTGTAAAAGACTTGCCAAACGGAATCGATACTAATATTGGAGATTCTGGAGGAAAATTATCTGGCGGACAAAAACAACGCTTAAGCATAGCAAGAGCTGTTCTCAAAAATCCACCAATCATGATATTGGACGAAGCAACATCTGCCTTGGATACTGAAAGCGAACGCTTGGTACAAGATGCTTTAGAAAACATGATGAAAAATAGAACCTCAATAGTTATTGCTCACAGGTTATCTACCATCCAGAATGCAGATGCCATTATAGTTATGCAAAAGGGAGAAATTGTTGAGCAAGGAAAGCATCAAGAGCTTCTTGATAAAAAAGGTGTTTATAACAATTTAGTTAAGATGCAAAAACTGAATTGATCTTTTCAGAATTTATAAAATAAGAAAAGGATGCATTTGGGAGCATCCTTTTCTTTTTTTGTTGCCACATTTGGGGACATAGCAACCCATAGTCGGTTAAGTTGATGTAAATCTAAATCAAAAAAACCAATCACACAAGAAAAAAATGCATTTTATCGTGTTTTTTTGCTTTTAATCGATTTTTAATAATGTAAACATCTATTATTTAACTACTTAAAAAATTAAAGTTAATTAAAAAAATATTATCTAAAATTTAAATTAAACTTTTTATAACTTCACAGGTCTAAGAGATAAAACCTATCTGTTTTTGGTAAAGGAAGAAGAACAATTAGTTATAGAGCTCCAAACAGCTTCGTCTAGAGAAAGTGCCTTTAGAGAATTAATGATGCTTTACAAAGAGCGTTTGTATTGGCATATACGTAAAATTGTGATTTCACATGATGATAGTGATGACGTCCTTCAAAATACATTCATCAAAGTTTATAAAAACATCGATAAGTTTAAAGGAGATAGTAAACTATATTCTTGGATGTATAGAATAGCAACAAACGAAGCCATCACGTATTTAAATAAAAATGCAAAGCGATATAATATGTCCTGTCAAGAAATGCAAACTAAGGCTGTTAACGATTTAACCTCAGATGTGTATTTTGAAGGAGACGCCATTCAACTGAAGCTTCAACAAGCTATTGCCACTTTGCCACAAAAGCAGCAACTGGTATTTAATATGAAATATTTTGAAGATATGAAATATAAAGATATGGCTGATATTTTAGAAACAAGTGAAGGCGCTTTAAAAGCATCTTATCATTTGGCGACAAAAAAAATTGAAGCCTATTTAACTCAAGATTAAACCATTTGATGAAAATTATGTCTAACATATAAATGAACGATAAATTTAAACATACAAATCAAACTGGCTTTAAAGTTCCTGAAGGATATTTTGACAACCTAGAAGATGTTGTATTGAATAAACTGAATACAAAATCAAATCTAGAACATATCAAAAACACAGGATTTAATGTGCCTAGAGACTACTTTTCGATGGTTGAGGATAATGTTTTCAAAAAACTTAAGACCGAAGATAAAGATGTAAAAGTAGTATCATTAATACCGAGAAGAAATTTATTATACATGTCTGGAGTGGCAGCTGCTGTTGTCTTAATGATAAGTATTTTTAGCACGAAGAAAGAGCTGACCTTTGAATCACTTGAGACTGAATTGGTAGAAACCTATATTTCAACCAATAATATGAATTCATCGGATTTAGCTACCTTATGGAATGAAGCCGACTTAAGCGATATTGTTTTTAATGATTATGAATTTTTGGATGAAACAGTTGAAGATTATATTTTTGAAAATTCAACTTTAGAAGACCTTATAATTGACTAAAAAATGAAAAAAGTATTTACCTTATTATTTGTGTTTGGTTATCTAACAATGATGGCTCAAGCAAATGATAGACTTGAAAGAATTAAAGCCTTTAAAGTGGCTTTTATTACAGAAAAATTAGATTTAACCCCTAAGGAAGCACAAGGGTTTTGGCCTATTTATAATAAGTACAGTGATGACTCAGATAAAATTAGACGAGGCCAAAGAGAGGAATATAGACAGAATGTAAAAAGAGGTGAAAAACTAAGCGATTTAGCAGATGAAGTTTCAGAAAAGTTTGTGGTATCCTTTTTATCCGCAGAAGAAGCTCAACTGCAATTAAAAAAGAAGTTAGTTAAAGATTTAAAATCCATAATATCTTCTAAGAAAGTTTGGAGACTGATTAGAGCAGAAGATGAATTCAAACAAAAAATGATTGAAGAATATAAAAAGAGAAGAGAAAAAAATTAGCGATTGAAAAAGAATAAAATGAATTAAGAGGCTTACGCCTCTTTTTTTATTTTTTAAAAGTAAGCTTGCTAATTCCTCCCTTACCAGCAGCATAGGCCACACTATCATTTAAAAATCTCATGGTGTAAAAACCCTCATCACTTAAATGTGTCCAAGTGCTTCCAGCATCATTGGAGTAATCTATTCCATTAAAACCAGCTACAACTAGCTCCTTGCCTTCTCTATTTGGTATGTATTGAACACAACTTCGGTAACCTGGTTCTTGGTTCGGTCCAACCAGTTCCCACGTTTTACCTCCATTAGTGGTCCTAATTTTATTGGCAGAGTTATCTTCAGGTTTCGTATAATCGCCTCCAATTGCAAATCCATTTAATGCATCATAAAAATCAATGGAATACATTCCGGTGGTTCCTATCCCTTGTGTAATTGGTGTATTATAAATTTCCCAAGTGTTTCCTCTATCTGGAGAATATAATACTCTGCTGGCGCTTCCTCCTGTAGCCACCCATGTATGGTCGCCTACAATAGCTATATTGGTATCACTAGCAGCAAAAGCGGCTTCACCTTCCTTAGTTTTTGGTAAAACATCACAAGATAATTTGGTCCAAGTATTGCCAGCATCTCGAGTAATTATGATACTCATACAGTCTTCTGTTGGATCACCAATTGCGATGCCTTCCTGATCATTCCAAAAGTCTATTGAATCGTAGAAGGCTTTTTCATGTTCTTCCTTGTAAACTAATTGCATTCCCGAATTCGTGGTTTTAAATAACAATGTTGGATTCGCAATAGACAACATAAAAAAGTCATTACTAGTATGTGCTACTGATCTAAAACTAAAATTGAGGGAATCATAAGATTGTTTTGAAATATTCCAGCTTTTATCATTTATATTATATAACCCGAAAGAATTATCATTTGCAGCAAAAGCTAAGTTATTATCATCCAATATATCAATAGCTCTTATACTTAAAAGCGAGTCTTCTAAAACAGATTGAATTTCAATTGTATTAAATTTTCTTGGAATAAAACCTGTTTCCTTTTTTCCACAAGAAACAATTAAGAATAAAAACCCAAAAGAAAGAAATAGTCTCATTTATTTAAAATTTCTTTAAAAATAGAAAACTAACTGAATAAACACCTAAAGGATTTAACAAATAAACTTTTTAAACTACCTTTGCATGCTTATTTAATTTTTATGCGATTACACAGAAACTTATGCTTTGCCACTATTGATGGTTTAATGCAGATATTTAACGAAGGAGAATATGCTGATAAAGTGATTCAGCAACTATTAAAACGTGATAAACGTTGGGGAAGTCGTGATCGTGCTTTTGTGGCTGAAACTACTTATGACATCGTACGTTGGAAGCGCTTATATGCTGAAATAGCAGATGTTAAAGAACCATTTGATAGAGACAACTTATGGAGAATGTTTGCTGTTTGGGCAACTTTAAAAGGTATTAAATTACCCGATTGGAAATACTTTGAAAACACACCAACTCGTAAAATAAAAGGTCGTTTTGATGAACTTTCAAAAGATAGAAAATATCGCGAATCTATACCAGATTGGATGGATGAAGTAGGTTTGAAAGAATTAGGTGAAGCCAAATGGACCAAAGAAATTGCCAAACAAAACGAACAAGCAGAGGTTATACTGCGTGTAAACACTTTAAAAACCAATAAAAAAGATTTACAATTAAGATTGCAATCTGAAGGCATAGAAACAGAGTTTTTACCAAATTATCCATCTGCTTTAAAACTAAAGGAAAGAGCAAATGTTTTTGTGACGGATACCTTTAAAGATGGTTGGTTTGAAGTACAAGATGCATCATCTCAATTGGTGGCTGAATTTCTAGATGTAAAACCAGGCATGAAAGTTGTTGATACTTGCGCAGGAGCTGGAGGCAAAACTTTGCATTTGGCATCATTAATGGAAAATAAAGGTCTGCTGATAGCCATGGATATTTACGAAAGTAAATTGAAAAAATTAAAAGTAAGGGCGAGACGAAATGGAGTTCACAATTTTGATATGAGAGTGATTGACTCAACAAAACCTATTAAGAAATTGCATAGTAAAGCGGATCGTGTGCTAATTGATGCACCATGTTCAGGTTTAGGTGTATTGAGACGAAATCCGGATGCAAAATGGAAATTGGAACCAGAATTTTTAGATAGAATTCGCGGTGTTCAGGCTGATGTGCTTCAACAGTATTCAAAAATTGTAAAACCTGGCGGAAAGTTAGTTTATGCCACTTGCTCAGTGTTACCATCTGAGAATCAAGATCAAGTTAACAATTTTTTAGCTTCAGAAATTGGAAAAGAATTTACATTTGTAGAAGATAAAAAAATATTTGCCCATGAATCTGGTTATGACGGATTTTACATGGCGCTTTTAGAACGAAAATAATACGAATACATGAAGCAATTTTACACACTTCTTTTCACAATTGTTGCAACTTCAATTTTTGCACAAATTCCTGGGAATTACTACGATTCTGCGAATGGTTTATCTGGTTTTTCATTAAAAACAGAACTCAGAAACATTACAGCCAATGGCCATACGGCGAGAACCTATGATCAACTTTATGATGGCAGCGGAATCACTGGATCACAAGGTTATATTGACACTCATTCTGATGTTGCAACATCGTCAGGAAATCAATATGAAAACGATGGCAGCATTTTAGATTTTTACTCTGAAAATCCATCAGGAGCAGATGCTTACAATTTTACGCATGGGAATAATCAATGTGGAAATCAGAGTGCAGAAGGAGACTGTTACAACAGAGAGCATTTAGTGCCTCAATCGTCTTTTGGAAGTGCTTTTCCTATGCAAAGTGATATTCATCATGTTATTCCTACAGATGGTCGTGTAAATAATTTTAGAGGTAGTCTTCCTTTTGGCGAAGCTAATAATGATGATTGGGTTTCATTAAATGGCTCCATTCGAGGGTCTAGTGCTATGGTTGGTTATTCTGGTAGTGTATTTGAGCCCATTGATGAATTTAAAGGTGATATAGCGCGCGCCCTGTTATACTTTGCAACTCGATATGAAAATACTGTAGATGGTTACACAAGTTTTGATATGTTTAACGGAACAAACGATCAAGTGTTTTATGATTGGGCTATAGATGTATTGTTAGATTGGCATTATAATGTAGACCCTGTAGATCAAAGAGAAAGAGATAGAAATAATGCGGCTTACAATTTTCAAGGGAATGCCAACCCCTTTGTAGATCATCCTGAATATGCCAACATGATTTGGAATCCAACTCCTGACACAGAAGATCCAACCGATCCTACAAATTTAGTAGCCTCAAATCCTACTGATAATTCAATGGATTTAAATTGGACTGCTTCAACTGACAACATTGGTGTTATTGGTTATGATATTTATGTAGATGGAGGTCTTAACGCATCAACTGCAAATACGTCTTATACTGTTTCAGGATTAACTGCAAATACAAACTATTGTTTTACAATTAAAGCTAAAGACGCTGCTGGAAACGAATCTGGCTTTAGCAATCAAGACTGTGAAATGACAACCAATAATGGCTCATCTGGAGGTTTGGATGAATTATTTTTTTCTGAATATATTGAGGGAAGTGGAAATAACAAAGTGTTAGAAATTGCGAATTTTTCTGGAGTTACTGTTAATTTAAGTACTTACACAATGAAACTTAGCTCTAACGGAAATGCTAATTGGACAGCAACATATAGTTTTCCTAATGGAGCCGAAATTGCAAACGGAGATGTTTATGTAGTAGCTCAAGGCAGTTCTACACTCTGCAACTCAGAAGAAGATGCTCAAAACAATGCTATTACTGCTTTTAATGGCAATGATGCTATTGGCTTATTTAAAAATGATGTATTAATAGATATTTTAGGAACACTAGGTGATAATAGTGTTTATGCTGAAAATGTCACCTTAATAAGAAAACCAACAGTTGCTGGGCCGAATACAATATATACGCCTTCGGAATGGACTATTTTTCCTCAAGATAATTGTGATGATTTGGGGCAACATACCTTGACCTTATCTATAGAGGATGTTACTACAGCTAATTTTAAATTTTATCCAAATCCTGTTTCAACCAGTAAGCTAAATTTTACGATCAATAAATCAACTAGGATTCAGATGTATGATATTTTGGGCAAATTAATCATAACAAAAACGGTTACACCAAGTAAAAACTGGCTTGATATATCAAATTTAAATAAAGGTATTTATTTAGTTAAAATGACCATTAATAAACAAACTACGATTAAGAAACTGATACGAAATTAGTTACAAACAACAAGTAATAAAAACAAAAAGCCCGTAATAATTAGTTACAGGCTTTTTGTTTATTTTTATTTAAAGATTATGCTTTGTGCATTCCTTTTAATATAAGTAAACCTATTCTAGATATTACAAAAGTTAAGGTTCCAAAAACAGTAGTTATAAAAGAAACTTTTAAGCCTCCTGCAAGTAATGGTGCTGAAATTTCTACTCCGATTGATTCAATAGAATCAAACGCCTGAATTAGACCAAGTATTGAACCGAAAAAACCAATAACCAAACCTAATAGCCCAGCATCAGAAGTCAATCTCATCATTTTTTTTGATAATGAAACATTTTTTGAAAGAGAAATAAACGCTTTTAATAAAAAGAAAATAGTCAATATTAAACAGATTAATATTAGTGACATAAAAAATGGTCCTCCTTCATTGAAACGATCAACAAAAGGATTTAGAATTAAAGAAGCTTTTGGCGCAATTGATAAGGTATACATTGTAAATGGTTTTAATTAAACATAATACAAACATAAAAAGACTTTAATACGAAAAAATATTAAATGCGATAGACTGCAAGTTTAGCCAGGATTATAACATTAGTGCTAAAACAAGCGTTAAATCTGTCATTCGTCTACAAAACTTAAATTACCATTAAAAATATGCTAATATTGTATCTTATTATACTAATAACATGAAATCCCATTGGATTTTAAATAAAATACTGCAAATTATTTTTCATGCCATTTTTTGGTGTGGTGTTCTATTATTTTACACCTATTTTTTTGGCTCAAATAGCGATGATATTAATTACGTCCTATCGTTTTCTGTTTTTCTAATGCCGATAACAATTGCAACAACTTATGTTTCAATTTATAAGCTAATTCCTGCTTTTCTAATTAAGAAGAAATACTTTCAGTTTGCACTTTATAGTCTTTATACCATTATTATTTCGTCTTATCTAATCGTCCTTTCTGTTTTTTTTGGACTTGTTTACCTATCCAATTTTCAGTATTCTGAGATGGCGCCAATAAGTCGTAATTTATTATTTGTAACCATTGCTGTGTACTTAGTTGTAATTATTGTGAGTGCTTTTAAACTACTTAAGTTGAATTTAAAACATGCAGAGAAAACCAAGAAGCTCGAAACCATAATTCTTGAAACACAACTAAAATTAAAGGAACAAGAATTAAATTATTTAAAAATGCAAATTCATCCTCATTTCCTATTCAACACATTAAATACAATGTATGGATTTGCTTTAAAAAAAGCAGATGAAACACCAGAAATGATTCTGAAGCTTTCAAATTTATTAGATTATTTATTATATCAAGTTGATAAACCCTTTGTTTTACTTAAAGATGATATAGATCATATTGAAGATTATATAGCGCTTGAGAGAATGAGGTTTAATGAAACCTTAAACATATCATTAAATACAGACAATATATCAGAAACAGAAAAAATAGCTCCAATGTTACTCCTGCCATTTGTTGAAAATAGCTTTAAACATGGATCTATTAAAAATGGCTTATTGACTATAAAAATAGAGGTTTACTGTCAGGATAAATTTATCTACTTTAGTATAGAAAACAGTTCGACCAACTCAACGGAAACATCGAAAGGCATCGGATTAGAAAACCTTAAAAAACGTTTATCACTATTATATAAAGATGCACATCAGTTAAGTATTACAAATGAGGATAATATTTTTAAAGTAAACTTGAAACTAAACAGCACCATTATTTGAGCCCTAACAGAAACATATCTTGTCTTATCGTTGATGATGAATCTATAGCTAGAGAAGTTATTGCAACGCACCTCACGAAAATAAAAAACATCAATATTGTTGCGAGTTGCAATAATGCTATTGAAGCTTTTAACATTATAAGTAATCACACTGTTGATTTGGTGTTTTTAGATATAAACATGCCTGAAATTTCTGGAATTTCATTTGCAAAATCTATAAATAGGGA